>Ga0302114_10000021_pt1 | contig 125720 bp, 76 predicted proteins | sample AG5_Surface_MG_FD_203107 | JGI IMG/M metagenome (GOLD analysis project Ga0302114, IMG submission 203107) | Marine microbial communities from Western Arctic Ocean, Canada - AG5_Surface | ecosystem: Environmental > Aquatic > Marine > Oceanic | place: Canada: Western Arctic Ocean | collected... | reverse complement strand
CCGGGTGAGTCGCCGGAGCCCGTGGATGCGTACCTGGACCCGAAGGTTGTAATGGCGTACGTCTTCACCAGCCCGAGGGACCTTCACGGCGAGTGGGACTACGAAGAGTTCAGACAGGTACACCTGGAGTCGTACGTGGTGATGTGCGAGGAGTTCGCCGAGGACGTGAAACACAACGACCTGCCGGGTGACGACGAGGTGGAGGACGAAGTAGAGTAGCCGATCGTTGTAATCGATGAATAGTGCTAAGTGTTCGTCAGGTGCCCACTGACATGGGCGCGACGGCGGCGCCCCCCGTCGTTTTGCGGGCGGGCGCGGGCGTCGCGAAAGAACTCTCCGGGAACACCGCGAGGTCAGCGTCCAACGAATCGAACCGATCCTCCAACCTAGCCGACGGAAGCTCCAACCTGCGCATAGCCGCGCATAGACGCCCGTCGACTGAACCGGCGCTCGCGAGATCATCGGGACCGCACGACCCGAGGAGACGCGCGATCCTGCTCGCGGTCCTTCGCACCGGTTTAGCGTCGACGTCCCCGAAGCATTTAGCGTTCGCGGCGCCGTCAAGCCGACCGGGCCTCGGCGCATCGGGCGGCGCGTCCAGCTGTGCACATCGCTCCGCGCCGCTCGGAGAAGCGTTGATGATCTTCTCGTTGATCTGTTCCGTGCCGGGGCTCGGGATGGGCGCGAAATCAATCGCCATCGCCCTAGCCGCCCCACGCTCCGTGGACCCCACACCCCCCCCGCACACCCCCCCCACGCCCCCCGCCGCGCTCGATTCCTTCTTGAGCGGGGACATCTTGGCCAGCCGAGCCTGCCGCCGCTGCTGCGCTCGATGCATCCGCGCCAACTCCGCCATCCGCCGCTGCTTCCCGGGTGAATTTTGGATTCCCCCTTCGTAAGCGCCGGCCCGGGCAAACTTATTCGGCGATTTCATCGGAGACTTACGTTCCGTCACGCGTGCGTGTGCGTCCGCGGCAGCCTCCGCCGCGACGGTCTCCAGCACCGAGTCCGGCGATACCCTGTCCGCATCGACGCCCTCCTCGTCGGTGTCGAACGACGAGTCAAAGTCGAGGATTCCCGTGGAGAGCTCGGAGCCCTTTCTCTTCGCGGGCGACGCCACCGGGACCGCCGGCGGCGGGTGGACGAATCCCCTGAACGCCCCACTGTTACTAACGTCGTGGACATGGACATCGTCGTCCGAGTCGTCGGGTTCCTGCGCGCGTCTGAATCGGACGTGCTCCTCGAAGAGTTGCTTCCTCGCGCGGCCCAGCGCCGCGTCCTCGAGGTCCACGCCCGTCGCCTTGGATCCGGACACCGTCGCGTTAGCTCCATCCGACGTGGACGCACCCCGCGCCGCGCGTTCGTTCACGGCCACCGTATCGAACGTGAAGCTCGCCGAGCGCGCCATCGGCGACGCCGGCGGGTCCTCCGCTGATGCCTCCTCGGGAGTCGGCGCGACTGGCGTGAGCGCGAGCTGTTGCCTGCGCCGTGCCATCGGCTTGGGCTTTGGCGCCCTTCCGTCGTGTACGGGGATCGCGCGATAGACGACGCATCCGTCTGGGGTCGTCTCTTGCGCGGAGGTCTTCGGCGCGGGCGCGGGCGTGTGCCACTCGTCGTGCGCGGGTGGCCTCTGGATGTGTTCGTGATGATGAAGAATAATCCTCGCGCCGGGATGCGCGGGTGGCCTCGGGCACTCCATCGCTCCATGCGTCACCCTCTGCACGGCGGGCGTGACGCACGCGTTGTGGTCGAGGGGAACGAGCGCGGGCGTGGAGAACATGTTCGCGCCCGTATCCCACACGGCCTCCTATCGCAGCCTATCGTCGGGCACCGCCGCGATGCCCAACGGTTAACAAATCTTCGAACCGATGCGACCACACCGAGCTCGGATTCGACGAGGATGGGAGCTCAGCGCCGGTATCGCGGGCGTCGAGTCCGATCTATCTACACGCGGAAGGACGTCGTCGGTGAGTGCCGATCCTTTCGCGCCGCCCTCGTGGCCGTCGGGCGCTCGCTTGTGACGCCCGTGGACCGGATAGCCAAAACTTCTCCAGCTCCCAGAAAACGGTTGCCAAATTTGAAGGCCTTAACACAAAACTCTCATACAGATCCTATGAATACATGGTCACAAAACCAAATCATGCAGTATTTCAAATTTTCAAGCGTACGGGTATTTAGTTTCGGTGTCTCACCAATCTCCTCGAGACCCTCAGGGTTTGGCGGCTGAGCGCGAAAAGTTGAGGACCGACTGACTGACGATCGGGGCAGAACGAGCGCGCGCCAGGTGCGACGCGTGACACTCGAACGTTTAACCGTTCGCGTTCCACTCACCAGTCGCCGCTCGGAAGCGTCGACGAAAGGAGGTAACCGCCTCAGCTCCGCTACCTCGACGCGCCACACGCGCTCGGACAGCGCAGCGCAAACAACGCAGAGTTTGCCGGTGACCACCGACCAAAACTCTTCACAACATGGGCTACGTCGTCGGAGAGGACGGACTGGCGATCCAGGATGCCGACTCGCTCGATGCGTCCACCCTGACCCCGCTCACCCCGGAGGTCATCAGCCGCCAGGCCACCATCAACATCGGTGCGTCCCTTCTCGAGATCCACGCCCAATCGAAAGAGCGCCTCGAGGTCCTAGGGTTAAAAAGCATAGGAAACTCGACCGCACCACCTCGCGTCCACCGCTGACGCATCCGCCCCGTTCCCGTCAATCTTCCCAGGTACCATCGGCCACGTCGCGCACGGTAAGTCCACCGTCGTCAAGGCCATCTCCGGCGTCCAGACCGTCCGCTTCAAGAACGAGCTCGAGCGCAACATTACGATCAAGCTCGGCTACGCAAACGCGAAGATCTACAAATGCGAAGACGACGCGTGCCCGCGGCCGGATTGCTACCGCGCGTACGGCAGCACGATGACCGACTCCCCGCCGTGCACCGTCCCGGGGTTCGAGGACAAGAAGATGACGCTCGTGCGGCACGTGTCCTTCGTCGACTGCCCAGGGCACGATATTCTCATGGCGACCATGCTCAACGGCGCCGCCGTCATGGATGGCGCGCTTTTGCTCATCGCCGGTAACGAGTCCTGCCCGCAGCCGCAAACCTCGGAGCACCTCGCCGCCGTGGAGATCATGAGGCTCCAGCACATCATCATCCTCCAGAACAAGATCGACCTGGTCCAGGAGAACGCGGCGGCGAACCAGTACGACACCATCTGCAAGTTCATCCAAGGTACAATCGCCGATGGCGCCCCGGTCATTCCAATCTCCGCGCAGCTCAAGTACAACATCGACGTGGTGTGCGAGTACATCTGCAAGAGGATCCCGGTTCCCGTTCGCGACTTTACCGCGCCGGCGAACATGATCGTGATCCGTTCGTTCGACGTCAACAAGCCGGGCGCGGAGGTTGACGACATCCAAGGCGGCGTCGCCGGCGGGTCCATCCTTCAAGGTGTCCTGAAGGTTGGCCAGGAGATCGAGGTGCGGCCCGGGATCGTGTCCAAGGATGCGGAGGGTAAGATCAAGTGCACCCCGATCTCGTCCCGCATCGTGTCGCTGTTCGCGGAGCAGAACCACTTACAGTACGCGGTACCCGGTGGTTTGATCGGCGTGGGTACCACGGTCGATCCCACGCTGACGCGAGCGGATAGGCTCGTCGGGCAGGTGCTCGGCGAGGTTGGCAAGCTTCCCCGCGTCTTCACCGAGTTGGAGGTTAACTTCTTCCTCCTCCGCCGACTGCTGGGCGTGCGGACGCAAGGTAGCGAGAAGCAGGGCAAGGTGGCCAAGCTGAGCAAGGCGGAGGTGCTCATGTTGAACATCGGCTCCATGTGCACCGGCGCGAGGGTGGTGGCTGTCAAGTCGGATCTCGCAAAGCTGCAGCTGACGTCGCCCGTGTGCACCAAGGAGGGCGAGAAGGTGGCGCTCTCCAGGCGCGTGGAGAAGCACTGGCGTCTCATCGGCTGGGGCCAGATCCAGGCGGGTGTCCAGCTCATGGACTGAGTTGTGTGTTGGGGAGTTAAAGATAGCGACGAAGGGCGAACCGGGCTCCGACGGGCGCCGCGGTGAACCCCCTTTTAACATTTACGTCAAGGGTCGTCTCAACTGCTCAACTGCTCAAAGCTGGCACACCGTATTTTTCGTTCCGCGGATAGTGCTAAAATGCGCCCAATCACGCGGGGGTTGCCCAGGTGGTCACGCGCGCGCGCACGCACGCACGCGGATAGACGAGGTGTATCCTTCTGAACGGGGCACCGACCGTCGGTTCCAGCGGAAGCGTTTCGTCGTCGGCACCCGCGCTCAGCCGCGAACGGCTCGACAAGGCTCCAATTGAACACAAGCCGTTGAATTGAACCGTGTTTTTAGGTGTGCCTAAACCCTTCCGACGCGGTGTGGACCGGGTGCGCGGGTGAGGACGAACAGGACGCGCGCCGGTCGGAATCGTCATGCTGGTCATTCCCAAGCAACGACGAAGCTCCGCCGCGAGCGGCGCGCGCGAGGAATTCTCCCCGCCGGAGGAGGATGGCGCGGCACGAACGTCTTCGCCGGACGAGAATCTCCACGCCGGAAATTCCGAGACCCAGGTCCCAGCGGTCAGGGGACCACCTCCCAAGCGCGCGCGCTCCGCCGCGGCCCCCGCAAAGTCCTTCGACGGCGCCAAGAACTTCATCGCACAGCTTCAGGCCTCCGACGCGGACCCCAAGCCCAAGGCGCGCGCCAACAACGCGTCCCGGAAGGCGGCTCCCGGCGGTGACGCATCGCAGAATCGCGGTGGACCGGCTGAAAGCCGCCTGGACGAGCTCGAGGAGGACGCGATGCACGCGCTCAGCGACCTCCTCTCGCAGGACCCGGAGGATAGCTTCGCGCTCGGCGGCTCCGACGCCGGGACCGCGCCCGCCGCGCTCGCCGCGCGCGCCCCCAAGCGCGTCCGCTCCGCGGTCGCCGCCAAGCCCGCCAAGGCTAGGCGCGTCTCCGGGGGCGGCTCCGCGTTCCGGGGCAGCAAGCAGCAGAGCGGGAGCGACAGCGGCAGCCATGGAACCACGACGCAGGCTGCGAACGCGCAGCAGCAGCTCGACGGGCCCTCCGCCTCACGCAAAGCCGCCGACCACCGCCGCCTTCTCAAGTCCTACATGAAGGCGCTCTTCCGCCACCTCAAGCTCCCGGTCGAGTACAAGTCCGCGTCCTCCGCGACATACCGCGACCGCATCAACAACGCGCTGTCGTACTGGTTCGGAGACTCCTTCGCACCGGGCAAGACCACACGGGAGTGCCACGCCCCCAAAGTCGTGTGCGCCCTCGTGCGAATCGCAACCTCGGGCCGCGTCCTCATCCGACCCGAAAACGTATCCGAGATCTTAGTCAAAGGAATCCAGGCCAAAAACGCCAACTACGCCGTGAGCGCCGCCGCCCTACGGAAGCACAAGATCGCCGACTCCGAGCTCCGCGCCATGTTCGACGGCGACACACGTGTCGACACGCACGGCTGGCCGAGGGGGACGCCGCTGAAACTCCCCGACTGCGACGAGGCGCTACCCGCCTTTGACGTCGCAAACTCCAACGCGAAGGGACTCAACACGGGACCCAACCCGGTGCTCTCCCCGGTCAAGGAGGAGGCGGCCAAGGGAGGAGACGCGAGTGGGGCGGGCTTCGACGGTGAGATCGGCGTCGGCCGGGCCAAGGTGGTCAAGGGCACACGATCCAAGCGGGGCGGCGGATCGAAGAAAAACGAACCCGCCGCGACCACCCCCGCCGCTCGAGGACCGATCGAGGACCGGGTCGGCGATTCACCCTTGTTCTCCCCCGTCGGCCACGTCGCGGCCGCGTTCGCCGCGGCGGCGCTCATGCCGGATCATTCCGACAGGAGCGAAGCGGCGAAGCAGTTCGTGTCGTCGATGGTGGACCCGCTGTTGAAAAGCGTCAAGGCGCACGCGGATCCGGCGACTCGGATGGAGATGATCAACTGCGCTCAGGGTGAGCTCGCGCGGCTCGCGGCGGCGATGGCGAGGGAACAGATGGGAGCCGAGGGCGCGGGCGATGCGGAGCCGGCGCCGCCGCCGGCGATGCAGCAGCCGTACTCGCCCCCGGACGCCGCGAGCCCGTCGCGGCCGAGCAAGAGGCGGTGAAGAAAATGAAACGGGGAAGAGTGAGTTCGGGTCGAGCGACGGGACGAGACGAAGGGTGGCGGCGCGGTGGGGCGCGTCGCGTGTACGTATGCATACCAGCGGACGAAGGGGGCCTTCCTCCGCGGATGGGGTTTATCATCAATTCGTGTAGCGAGGCGAGCCACGATGGCTCGCGCATGTAAAGACGCAACGTTTGTCAATGGTCTTTTTCACTCGGCACTCCGCCTCCAGTCCGCCGCCGCTGAAATAAATGGACGTTTTCCGAGGACGGCGGCGGCCACTTCGCCCCTCGCCCCATCCCCACGCGTCACGAGATGGGCTGGCTCGATGCCATCAAGACGGATGCCCCCGAGGTGTCCGTCGACCCCGCCGCGCCGTCCGCGCCGTCCGTCTCCCACTCCGTCACCAAGGTGGTCGTCGACACCAACGCCGTCGTGAAGGGATTCCGGCTCGAGCGCTTCGCCGACGAGGCGGTGACCATCCCGGAGGTGCTCCACGAGATTCGCGATAAGCAGGCGCGGCACACGCTCGCCACCCTCCCCTTCGAGCTGAAGGTACAGGACCCCGACCCGGAATCCATCGCCGCGGTCCGGCGCTTCGCCAAGCTCACCGGAGACATCGGCGCGCTCTCCGAACCCGACGTGCGATGCATCGCGCTGGCGTACATGCTCGAGCGCGACGCTCACGGCGTCGCGCACCTGCGCACGTCCCCAGCGCCGGTGGTGCTGTCGAAGCACAAACACAACAAGGCGTCGAAGATGGCGGGGTGGGACTTCGTGCCCAACCAGGACGACTGGGCGGAGCTCGACGAGATGAACGCGGAGGCGGAGGCGGCGGCCGAGGCGGTGGCGAAAAAGATGGCATCCGCCGCCCTCGAGGACGACGCCGAGTCCTCCGATAGGAAAGACGCCAAGCTGCCGAAGAGCGCGAGGATCGCCGCGGAGGTGGCCGCGGAGATGGCCGCCGAGAGGGGCGCACACAACGCCGGCACGGGTCCCGACGACGCCGACAAAGCCGACAAAGAAGAAGCTAATGATGCCGAAGAAGAAGACGACGGATGGGAACGAACCGTCTCCCGCACCACCCGCGTCAGGCACGCCAAGCGAACGCAGCGGCGCAAGGAGGCGGAGGAGGAGGCCCGGAGGGACGCGGAGGAGGCCAAAGAGAGGAGCGCGGAGACGGAGGCGCGGCGGAAGGAACTCGACGCGGCGGCGGCGGAATCCGCGGCGTTTTTTGAGTCGGCGCCGGCGGCGGTGCCGGAGGGCGCCGAGGACGAGGAGGACTCCGACGAACCCGACGACGGCGCGTCCGACGACGACATCGTGCCGTTCGAGACGACAATCTCCAGTCTCACCGCGGACTACGCCATGCAGAATGTCATCCTCCAGATGAACATGAAGCTGCTCACCCCCGACGGGATGCGAATCACCAACCTGCGCCGGTGGGTGCTTCGATGTCACGCGTGCCAGGAGGTGACGCGCAACACCGAGCGCGTGTTCTGCCCCAAGTGCGGCAACGCGAGCTTGAACAAGGTGGAGCACACGGTCACCGCCGACGGCGTGGAGCAGTTTGGGGTCAGGCGCAAGCACATCCTCAAGGGTACGCGGTTCGCGCTCCCGATGCCCAAGGGGGGCCGCAAGGAAAAGGCGCCAATTCTTCGCGAGGACCAGCTCATCGGGATGCGCGCGCGACGGAACAAGGACGCCGACGTGGACGTCTTCGCCGCGGAGTACAACGAGGAGTCCTTCGCGGGTGGACGCGCGGTCGGCGCGGGGGCGGCGCACCTCTACAAACAAAAGGAGCTGCTGGAGAACGCGTCCGGCGGAAACTTGAAGAAAAATCCAAACGAACGCAGGTTCGTGCGCACCAACCGCAGGCGGAAGTAGCGCTAAACTCTTTTGTCATCACGATCCTCTTTCGATGCTCACGTACTTGTACAAGTAGTCCAGTCGAATCTCACGAAAAGGTAGTCTAGTCAGTCCACACTAGCTGTCACTCCAGGTCGAGGAGCGAGTTGGTGGATCCCCGCCGCGTGTTCTTCGCTCGCCGCGCCGCTTCCTTCTTGGCCATAACGTCCTCGACCCTTTCGCCGTATTTAAACGCCCCGACGTTCGTCTCCGGCTGCGGCTTCGTCGCGTGCACGTCCCGGATCTTCACGAGGTGGTACAACGACGTGAACGCCCGCCCTTTACCTTCCGGGTTGTTGATGTGCATGTCGCCGGCTGGGATGTAGACTCGCTCGTGCCGTTCGGGCTTGGGCGCGGACAGCTTCGCCTCCAGCGCCTGGAGCTCCTCCTTGCTCTTCCGCCGCAAGTCGTTCACCTTACGCGAGTCCATGCGTTGGATCCGGGCGTACGTCGCGCCGGACTCGAAGGACGCGTCCACGTCCGTCGTCCACCTCGGTCGGTCGTCATCCGGCTGGACGACCCTGTACCCGTCGCGAGTTGGGTAGGCTTCGTTTAGCTCCGCCTCCGACGGCGTGGGCGACGGCGGCCGGGGTACGGGCTTGACCGCGGGGGGTGCCTCGTCGAAGTGGATCCGCTTCGCCTCGGCCATCTCGATGGCCAGCGCGCGGAACTGTTCCGGGTCCGGCGCGGTGGGCATGACGAACGTTTCGTGCGTCGAGCCTTCGCGCGTCTTCTCAGCGCCAGGGGTCGTCTCCGCCTCTTCCTCCTCTTCGTCGTCCACCGCCGTCGTCTCTTCGCCCTCGGTACCGAGCGTGGCTTCCGACGGTTCCTCTTTGACGGGTACGAGCGCCTCGGGCTCGACAGCCTCGAGTGTTTGCGCGCCAGCCTCGATGGGCTCGATTGGCGCTTCGGCTTCGGCTTGGACTTCTCGTTGAAAATCCCCGTCTGGCGGGTACGTAAGCGACGCCCACGTGCTTCGGTCCTCGAGCACCCACACGTTCGGCCCAAACTCCCCGACGTGTTGCCCATCCTTGGACCACAAATGGACCGCGCAGTCGTCACCCGCGGTGGTGAAGAAAGTGCCGATGCCCTCCACTTCAAGCCACGTCACGTCGTTGACGCAAGCGCCGTTTTCGTGCGCCTGCCAATACCCCAACAACTCCACGTCCGACCGGCCGAACGGGTCGCACTCGTCCCCAGGTGTCGCCGCGTGTATCCCCCGCATGAGCGACGAGATGTCCCAGAGCCTGCACCGGCCGGTGGAGTCCGCGGTGACCATCCTGGTCGCGGTAGGGTCGGTCGCGACGCACAACACGCTCTCCCCGTTCTTGTGCCCCGCGTGAAAATCGCACAGCAAAGACCCCGAGCTCGGAATGGCGTTCCACATGCGAACCCTTCCGTCTCCGTGCGCGACGCACAACACCACGGGGGTCAACTTGAACTCGCTGAGGTCGTTCATGGAGGTTCTCGGCGGGCCGCCGCCCTCGATGAAGTGCAGACACTCCGCCGCGTGGGTCGTCGGGACTGAGGAGTCGCCCTTTGAGTCGGAGTCGCTGTTGGAGTCGACGCTCTTGGAGTTATTTACCGGCGGGACGAGCTTGTGTCGCTTGCCGCCGTTGTCCAGGTTCCACACGATGACGTGTCCGTCGAAGTCACCGCTGGCGACCGTCCCGGGGTGGTGCTCCGCGACGCAGAGGACGTCCGAGCCGTGACCCCGCATCTGCCGCCGCGGCTCCTGCTTGGACGCGATTCCACCCAAATCTTCCCACACCGTCACCAACCCGTTCCACCCCGTGGACACCACCCGTTTGCTGTCCCCGCTCTCGTTCACCGCGTGTACCAGGCTCGTGACGTCGTCCACCTGCGGCGTGGTCATCTCCTTCAGCATGACGCCGTTGGCGAAGTTCCATAACCGAACGTTACCGTCGGAGGAGCCCGTCATCAACCGGCGCCCGCCGACGTCGAAACACGCGCACGTCAGCCTGTTCCGCCTGTGCGGAGCCATGTCCTCGTCGTCGCCCTCGTCCACCGCGCGATCCGCGACCATCGGGCGGTACGAATCCGTCAGCCGCTCGTCGTCGTCAGGCCGCCGCGTCCCCTCGGCGCCCTCGAACCTGAACGATATTTTCCCCGTAAACGCGTCCCAGATCCGGACGCCTCCGGAGTCGTCGCAAGACACAATCTGGTGGAACCGATCGTTCCATAGGGACGCGACGCACCGCGCGCTGTGGCCCGCGTGCGTCTCCGCCTTGCGCGCGACCAGGGCGTAGCACTTCGGCGCGGGTGCCCCGGTGACGAGTCGGTTCCGCTTGGCGTCGAACCCCAACGCTCCGAGTTGATTGGTCGGGTGGTAGCTCTCCTTGTCGTGAATCACCTGCACGCACTGCATCGCGCGCAGGTCCCAGACGTGCATGCGCTTGCCAACGTCCAGCGTCACGACCTGGTGCACGTCGTCCAGCACCAAACACTTGAGAATGGGTTCCGTGTGGCCCACGAAGATCTGCTGCGGTCGAACGCTGAGCGGGTTCCACAGGTTGATCAACCTATCCTCGCCGCAGCTGACCAGTTTCTTGTACCGCGCCGTCCAGCTCACCGCGTTTACCGACTTGCCCCCGTGCCCGTCGAACCTTCGAGTGGGATCAGCGAGCGGGTAATCCTTGCGATTAATGTCGGTGAGGCACGCGAGTCCGTCGCCGCCGCCGGACGCCACGCAGTCGAGCTCTTTCACGTGAAACACGGAATTGACCCACCCGTCGTGAACCCTCATGCGCCATACCGTCTCGTATCGGACCCGGTCGCCGCCCCCCGCGGCGGCCGCCTCGCCGTCGGTCATGTCGATCACCCGCCCCACGGTCACGTACCCCGCATCGTCGCCCACCGCGAAGTAATCGCAGTCCTTGTCGTTGACGATACGCTTGCCCCCTTCCCACGTCGTCGCGCAGACCGGGGCGTCTTGCAAGCCCCCGTAGGTTCCCACGTTCGCCCAGCCTTTGGGGTCGTAGACCTTGACCTTGCGGTCGGCGCACGCGATGAGCATGCGCTGCGACGCGGGTAACAGCGCGGCGTCCACGATGTACGCGCCGCCCGTCCTGGCCGTCTTGCGGTGGGTCAGCACGCCGTGTTTCGCGTCGTCGTGCGCCCACACGCGGATGGTCCCGTCGCGCGACGCGGTGGCGTACTGGTCACCTTTTTGGAAGCGCATGACGGCGGTGCACATGTCCTTGTGCTTATCGACGGGCGCGCCGACGACGCCCCTTGGTCCGTCGGTACAGAGGACGTACTCGACGCCGTCCATGGCTTCGCGCGCCTTGTCGCTCGCGATCCCCTCGAGTAAGATGAACGATGAGAACTCGTCCCAATCCACGGTGTTGTCCGCGTTGGCGTCGATGCGCGTGAACAGGTGCCGGAGCCGGGCCTCGTCGACCTCGGGGATGACCATCTGGAACGCGTGGACGAACTCGTCGACGCACAGGTCGCCCCCGCCGTCGACGTCCGCCTCGTCGAATGCCCGCTTCAACTTCTGAAACGTCTTGAGGTCGATCACGGAGTCGTCGCTGCCGAGGGCCTGCGCGATGTCGACGCTGGCGCGGACGGCCTCGACGCGCTCGCGGGTGGCCTGAGCGGCGGCGGACGCGGGGTTCGGGTCCACGTCATCGACCTCGTCGGCGCCCATGCTCCTCCTCTATCTACTGGCGCGTGAACGACGATTGTGAGAATCTGCTTTTGGCTCTCGCTCGGAAAACTCACAACCAAAAAACTTTTAATCGTGACTGATTCACGCTTGATTCTTACTGAGTTTGTGGTTAACACGTGACTGATAGGCATACGTGTAAAAAAGGACCCGGTCTCACAAGCGGAGAGCAGGGAGGTCGAGATCGGATTTTTGTCGGGTGAGAGTTTCATTGCAGAGCTATGATTGATACTGCGCCCCCCTCTGCCCGGTATTATGCGATCGTCTCTCCTCGATAATGCCTAAGTTAGTCTCATAAGTTTCCTCCCACCGTCCCGTCCTCCCATCCCGGGCGACGGCACGGTTCATCTCCCACGTATGAACTTACTTGCGACCGATCTTGTCGAAGGTGGAGACGCCGACGACGGCGGCTCCGATGGCGCCGAGGATGAGGCCGCCGGCAACCACGGAAAGAAGGGTGTTCTTGAGGGAAGGGGTGACGGCAGCCTCGGCGACGAGGGGGTTGGCGAGCGCGGCGGCGGTGCCCGCGACCACGGCGGCGGAGAGCTTCTCGACCTTGGAGCTGTTGGGAAGGGGACGGGGATGGACGGATGGGTCAGAAAATATTCACAGCTGTGCCAGTTGGCAGAGATTGCCACGGGCGTCGGGGCGGAGGATCGGGCGCGTCCAACTCGACGCGTCCTTCGTCGATCCTTGATCGCGTCTACGGGCGCATCGACGTGGTACACGCACGGGAAGGATCGTGACGATCGTCCCGACACGTTCCGCGATGAGTCATCGAACGCGACGACGCGATCGCGCGCGCGTTCACTCGTCGTCGTTCAATCGCCCCTCACCCACAAACTCGAGCTCATTCACCGATCATCGATCGATCGCCGTCGGGGGATCCTCTACTGGCGCGCGACTCACCTGGCGACAGCCTTCACGGACACAGCCTTCACCGCCTGGACACGCTTGACTGCGGTTTGGAACGGGGACGGGCGGGTAAGGTCAGCGAGACGATCGACGACGCGCGCGTTTCCTCGCGTCACGGGCCACCAGGGCCCCGAGGGTTTCAGACGGTACCCCACGGTTCTCTTTGGAGGGTGAAGTTTACAACTAAAAATCGACACGCGGGTCGTGACGCGCGGCGGCGGAACGCACCGGGAAGCGAGGCCTTCTTGGAGGAGAGCTTGCGGGCCACGGTGGGGCGGGCAGCGACGGCGAAGTTGGAGGCGACGATGGCGGCCATGATACTCGTTGGGTTGCGGTAGAGTTGCAAAGGGTGGGTGCAGGAATGGTTGCCGCAATGGGCGCGCGTGTTGGTTTTATCTCGAATCCGCATCTGGGAATTGGCCAATCGGGGTCCTGATTGAACTCCGCTGCGGAAGGGTGACCAATCAGAAGCCCGATTGGACAAAACAGGGTTCGTAACCAGGGAAGAGGGACAAGATCAACCAAAATCGCCAAAAAGTAAAGTTTGAACCTCGGACGGGCAGACCGCTGGCAGAGACGACAGACGTCAGGGGCGTCGCGGGTCGGGGGTTCTCTTCTTTCGTATCCCCGGGGTCCCATGGCGCAGCCGTCCCATGACACTGACCGAGATGTGGACGGCACCACCAGATCCACTCACGACAAGGGCCATTCTGCACACACGGATACACAAGACGGCCCGTCGGTTCGACCGAGTGAAGCGCCGAGCATTAGGCCCATCGCGAAGGCTTCCATACACCGCATCTGCTCGGGGCAGGTGGTGCTCGACCTGGCGGGCGCGGTGAAGGAGCTCGTGGAGAACGCGCTGGACGCGGGCGCCACGAACATCGAGGTGCGCTTGCGAGACCACGGGAAAGAGGTGGTTGAGGTCGTGGACAACGGATGCGGAGTACGGGACGGCGACCTCGAGATGCTGACCAAGAAGTACGCCACCTCCAAGATCTGCGACTTCACGGACCTAGCCACGCTGAATTCGTTCGGGTTCCGCGGGGAGGCGCTCTCGTCGCTGTGCGCGCTGAGCGAGCTCTCGGTGACGACGCGGACGGAGGGCTCGGACGCGGGAACCAAAGTCACGTACGACGCCGAGGGGGGCGTCCAATCAAGAAGCGTCGTCGCCAGAGCCGTGGGCACAACCGTGTCCGTCCGCGACGTCTTCGCGCGCCTTCCCGTCCGGCATAAAGAACTCAAACGCAACATCAAGCGAGAATACGGCAAGTTACTGCATCTGCTGCAGGCGTACGCGCTGGTCACGCAGGACACGCGCATCGTGTGCTCCAACCAGGGCGCGGTAGGTAAAAACGCGAATCGAACCACGGTGATCAACACGCAAGGCGGCGGGTCTCTTCGCGCCAACGTCGCCAACGTCTTCGGCGCCAAGACGGTTCAATCGATGCGTGAGGTACGTTTGGACCTGGGCGAAGGGTGCGGCGGGGTGTTGGTGGGGATGGTGTCCAAGGCGGCTCCCGGGTGCGGGAGAGGCGCGGGCGACAGACAGTTTCTCTTCGTCAACGGTCGGCCGGTGGACCTTCCCAAGGCGGCTAGGTTGCTCAACGAGACGTACAGGCAATTCGCGCAGACCACCGGGGCGCAGTACCCGTGCGCGGTGCTGGACTTTCGGCTCCCCACGGATGCGTACGACGTCAACGTCACGCCGGATAAGCGCAAGGTTTTGTTGCACGGGGAAGCGGCTCTGATGTCGGCGACGAGGACGGCGCTGGAATCAATCTGGTCGCCGAGCAAATACACGTACGCGGTGGGTCAGGGCGGGGTTGGCGATACAGACATGGACATGTCCCGCGAGTTGGTGGGCGGCAGGGAGATCGGCGAGCAAACACACGAACGCGCGCTTCTTCTTCCACCTCCCACGAGCTCCGGATTGGTCGGGGTGAAGCGGGAGAGGGAGGAGGACGCCGTCGCCGAGGGTGGACACGCCGTCGCCGTCGCCGTCGCGGTGAAGAGGGAGCCGACGGGTGAAGACGACGCGCCCGCGCCGCGTGCTGGTCCTCCAGCGTGGGAGTCGTTCGGCATGGGCGCGACCGGCTCGGACCCCACCGTGTCAACGCCGAGTGAACGCCACCCGGGCACCACCGGGCACCACCCGGAGACTTCCAGATTGAATCGATCCTCCTCCGGAGCTAACCCGGATACGCAACGCGCGCTGTCCAACTTTGGGTTCACGCGGGTGGTGGACAGCGTCGGTATCGGCGGTGGATGGAGGTTCAGAGCCGGAATGGACGACGAGGACGACGACGACGACGACGCAGAGGAGGACGACGATCCGAACGACGGGGACTACGTCGAGGGAACGGAGTCGGAGCCGCCGAGAGGAGATGGAGGTGACGAGGAGGAGGATCGGTCGGAGGAGGAGCGCTCACGTCGCCGCTCGGCCGCGCGGCGCGCACCGGACGACGACACACGCGACGACGACGGGCGGAGGCACCGGGCGGAGGCACCACCCGTGACGTCAGAGACGGAGGAAAGGGCAGAGACGTTCGTGAAGCCGGAGCCGGATGAAGATGAACACGCGGAGGATGATGAACACGCGGCGGATGACCCTCGGGATGAACCGGGCGTGTCCGCGCGCCCGATCATCCACCACGGCGCGCCCCTCGCGTTCTCCCTCGCCGCGCTCCGCGACGCACGCCGCCGGGGACGCCGGGCACAGGGAGCGTCTGGACGCATGGATGCGGACACACAGTCTAAGTACGCGGCGGCTTCATTTAGGGTCGAGTCGGAATCCACCGCGGATATCGTCGCGGATGAGGACGCCTCCGTTGACGTCAGGGCTGGCGAGACGTCTACGGACGGTCCGGGAGGAGATTCATCGATGGAGCTGAACGAGGGCGGCGACGCGGTGGCTACGGGGGAACTGGAGCGAGTGTTCCGCCGGGAGGATTTCCGCGACTTGAAAGTCGTCGGCCAGTTCAACTTGGGGTTCATCCTGTGCACGCTGGGCGACGACCTGTTCATCGTGGATCAGCACGCGTCCGACGAGATTTACAACTTTGAACGGCTTCAGCGCACCACGACGTTGAACCGGCAGCCTCTGATGGTCCCAAAGAAGCTGGAGCTCACCGCCGCGGAGACGCAGACGGTGCACCGAAACATGCCCACGTTTCTCGCAAACGGGTTTGGCTTTTGCGAGATTGATCAGCCGCCGCCGACGGTCAAGAGCCTCGCGCTCAACTCCGTGCCGTTCAGCAAGGGAACCACCTTCGGCGCCGACGACGTGCACGAGCTGATCGGCATGCTGGACCAGGGCGAGTACGCGCTGCCCGCACGATCGCAGCTCACAGTCGGCCTCTCGCAAGCCTTCGGAAGCCAAAGCCATCACGGGACTTCGTCGGGGTCCGATCAGATTGTACGACCCACACGGGTCCGCGCGATGCTCGCCATGCGCGCGTGCCGCTCCAGCATCATGATAGGCAAGGCGCTCGACGCGAAGACCATGCGGCGGGTGCTGGATAACCTGAGCGAGCTGCAGGCGCCGTGGAACTGCCCGCACGGACGACCGACGATGCGGCATCTCGCGGATCTGCGAAAGCTGCGATCGCGAAGCGAACACGGGGTTTCGGCAGGGACCGGGCGTGCGCGAGGGTTCGGGCGCGAGAAGGTGAAGGGCGGCATCGGCGGGTGGTAGAGAGAGTGTGTGTCTCTTAGTGGTGGATGTGGTTTACACGTATTTACGTCGATTACATTAGAGATTCATTCGCGCGATGAAAGAAAATATATGCGGATCAACGGCGCTTCGACGGCTCCCATCGCTCTCGGCTCGCCTCCCGCGACCGACTCGCCTCGCGAGATGAAAAAAACCGTCCGCCGCCTCCTCATCTACTCGGCCGCGTCCCACCTACGCTCCCCATCTCAATCTCCGACTGCCGCTCGTCCCTCGATTCGTCGTCCTCCAGGCTCTGATAATTATTTGCACGGTTTCCCCGCAGCCGCCGGCCGCTCGCGTCGCCGCGGCCTCGCGCGTTGATGGCCCCGCACGCACCCTGCTGCCACGTCAGACCCGCCGCGAACCCGACGACGAAGAACGCGCCGAGAAACACGCCAAAGATCCAGGTCTCGTCCATCTGCTTGATCCGATCGTCGGCTGAACTCGCGGCTCCGAGTCCGGCGGCGGCGCCCGAGCTCCAGTCCACGAACCTCGGATCCGCCGGGCCGGTGAAGAGCCTCGAGGGAAAGTTAGGGCATCGGCGCTCGGTGAACACGAGCCCGCCGTCGATGCCTGGGGACTCGGTGACGACGAACGAGCCGTCGCAGGTTGGCGTGTACCCTCTGGATCGAACCGTGGGAGTGACAATAAAATCCGCGGTGAATTCATCTTTGTCGACGGAGATCATCAGAAAGCCGCGGCGGCCGGTGCGCGCGTGACGCAGGGTCCCGGGGTTGGCCAACACGTGCCCGCGGTCGATGAGTTCGCTCGGGCACCACGCGAAGGACTGCTCGAACGCGCCGGGGGGCGACACCGAGGGGGTGTCAAACTCCACGGCGCCGATTTTCCCCAAAGATTTTGCGTCGAGACCCCCAGCCGCGTACGAACCCTCGACGCCCCAGTGCGCCTCATCCGCCGCGATGACCCCGGCCCAGGAGTCGTGCGAGTCCCCGCCGATGATCACCGCGCGATTGGCGTTGCGCACGGTGGCCTTTAGGAGCCGTCTGCGCTCCGCGGCGTACCCGTGCCAATCGTCAAAGTTCCAGTTGACGCGGTATTTACCAGTCGCCAACAAAGCCCGAGCCGAACCCGCCGGCACCGACCGGCCACCCTCCCCGAACGTCTCCGTCTTCCCAGTCCCGTGCCAGTCGGTCCACGCCTCCAGCGCCGCGCGCCACGTTTCGTGCCCCACCGGCGGTTTAACCACCCCCTCCGCGTCCAATGACTTCGCAGCGGCGTCCACGTCCGGGCTCATCATGTCCATCACCGGGCTTGCCTGAGCGACAACCTGCCACGCCACGCCGTCATCCGCGCTCGCGCTCACCTCATCCGCGAGCCACGACAGCTGTGCCGGCCCCGCCATCGTCTCACCCTCGTCGTCGCGGTATTCATCGAGGTTCGCTTTGATCGCCTGAATCCGCGTCTCCAACGGACTCCCGGGCCAAGCCGCCGGCGCTCGGCTCGACTCGGCGAACTTTCCAATCTCCGCCGTGAGATTCGCCCAGACGTTGCCGCTCGGGTTGGCGTTAGGGTTGGTGCGCGCGGTGAGCCTGGTTTCCAAGACGTGAAACGACGCCACGTCCCCGAAGTGAACGGACCTGTTGTACGCGAAGCCGGAGTCTCCAGAAGCGTCTCCGGAAGAGTCTCCGTTCGGCTTCGGTTCTCTGGTGGGCAGCCACTCGTGAAACGCCCTGACGGCGGCGCCGGCCCGGACGTGGAAATCACCCTCCCACGCCTGGTGGTCCTCCGCGCCGTTCATCCACGGGTTGTTCGCGATCTCGTGGTCGTCCCAGATGGCGATGACGGGCGCGGACGCGTGCAACCGTTGCAGACCCGCGTCGCTCCTGTAGAGCTGTTATGAACAAAACACGCCGTCAATCTAATCGCCCGACGAAAATAAAGTAAAAAATAAACTCACCTGATGCCGACGTCGGTAATCGTCTAGCGTCACCGTCTCGTGCGCCGGGGACAGCGACCGCCACCGATCCGGGACGGCTTCGTCCGCGTTGGGGTAGTGCGTGTTGCCGTACTCGTAGTAGTAGTCGCCGAGGTGGAACCACGCGTCCAGGCGGCTCGATTCTCCGGCGACTGAACTGGAAACATCGACGCCTCCCCACCCCCGTCCCGCGGCGTCGTACGCGTGGAAGTGTCCCCACGCCCAGTTGGCGCACGAGAACACCGCCGCGCGTAGCGGGCCGTGGTTGTGTGGGTACGGTGTGCCCTTGGGCGGGGGGAGTTCGAACGTGCCCGTCTCGGACCTCCGCGCCGTCGTCAAGGCCGGGAAACTCGACGCTTGATTTTGATTGTTTGATTGATCATCACTGGACGTCATCTCGACGACGTCGAAGGCGTACCAGTGCCGCACGCCGTGTCGCAGGCCGGTGACGTCCACCTTGACGGTCCAGTCCTTGTCCGCCACCGCGCGTGCGATGCCGGACTTGGCGACCGTGGACGCATCCGGCCAGCCGAACGACGTGGAGCCGGGTGCCATCGGTACGCGAGATCCTTCCGTCACCGGCTTGGCGACCGGGTCCAGCGGCGTGGACGTGGGCGGGACGGTGGCGACTCTCCATCGAACGTGAAACGATACGTGTGGGTCCGGGTCCGTCTCACCGGGGTCACGGCCCGTCGGTGTGACGCGGGTCCAGATGACGACGGAGTCGTGCGTGGGGTCCCCCGACGCGACGCCGTGCAGGAACGCCCCGTGCGTAGCCTCGGCATTTGCGACGTGTGCGCAGACGGTGAGGAAGAGCGCCGTCGCGACGAGCGCGAATGTGTTGGTGCGCATGGCGTGGTGAGGCGTGCGCGCGCGCGGTCGGGTGAAACCCGCGCGGGGCGGACCCGTAGCGGCGCTCGGTGTGCAGATGGCGTTGCCAAAGTGAGAAAACGCGTGAGAGTTGACGGAAGCAGCAACCAAAATATCGACAGACTGCACGGATAACGTAAATTCGCGGGAAATGACTCTTCGCCAACTGTTTGCCAACAATCGGTAGTTCGCCACAACCAGTTCGCGCCAGTCACCGACTGCCGAACACACGTGCATCGTCGAGGACTTCACACAGTTCCTCCACACCCCACCGCACCGCACCAAACCCCGTTCAACACCCCCCCGCGGTCAACATGGCCAAGGAGAAGAAGGAGAAGAAGGAGAAGAAGGAGAAGAAGGAGAAAAAGGAGAAGAAGGAGAAGCGACCCGCCGAGGACGACGCCGAGGACGAGCCCGACGCCAAGAAGACCAAGGAGGTGCGAATTCACACGCGCGTGCTATCATACACGATTGATTCCGATCGCATCCGAGGCATATCCGGCGCGGAACCCGCGGCGGGGCGCCGCGGATTGCACCGCTTTTCTCCCACGAAACCGCCGCCGCCGCTCAGACTCTCGGAATCCCCGCCCGCCGCCTTTTTCAACGTCCCGCGCCACCGCCGTCCGTACATGCGAAGGCTGACGTCCAAATCCACCGATCCGACGAATTCACAGGAGGAGCCCGAGGTCGAGGAGGCCAACGACGACGACGAGGACGATGGGGTGAGTCCACCGATCGCGCCCCAACCCGATCACCCCCAATTCAATCAAACCGCCTCCGAGTCCCGTTACGGAGCCCGAACCAACTTTTTGGCAAAATATCATCATTCATCGTCGCTGACCTCGCCATCGCCCTCCCGTCTTTTCCCCTGATTCAACAGTTCAAGGTTCACAAGAAGTCCGCGGCTGACGCGAACCCCCTCTCCAAGGAGTACGAGGACATCACCCTGAACTGCCGCGACTGCAACGCCGAGTTCATCTTCAGCGGCGGCGAACAAGAGTTTTACCAGTCCAAGGGATGGGAAAACCAGCCCACCCGCTGCACCGAGTGCAAGAACGCCAAGAAGGCCCGCTTCGGCGAGGGCCCCGCGTCCAAGCCCGTGTGCTACGCCTTCCAGCGCGGAGAGTGCACCCGCGGAGACGCGTGTAGGTTCTCCCACGAGGAGGGTGGCGGCGGCGGCGGCGGCGGCGGCGGGTACGACAGACCCCCCTCGCGCGGCGCCCCCGTGTGCTACGCGTTCCAGCGCGGCGAGTGCGACCGCGGCGACTCGTGCCGCTTCAGCCACGACGCCAACGCGGGGACTCCCCAGAAGAACTCCGCGCCTTGCTACGCCTTCCAGAAGGGTGAGTGCACCCGCGGCGACGCGTGCCGCTTCAGCCACGATCCCAACGCCGAGGCGCCCCAGCGTTCGTCCGCGCCTTGCTACGCCTTCCAGAAGGGTGAGTGCGACCGCGGCGACTCGTGCAGGTTCTCGCACGAGTAGGAAGTGTGGGGAGAGAGAGTACTTGTAGCGCAGCCGCGTAACCGCGTAAGCCTGCGCGCATAGTCCACACGCGCCTTGAAATACCAAAAACTTGACAAAAATTATGCCGTCCAAGCCAGCCAAAATATTTTAAAACGCTGACATGACATCACAAGGCAGCCCGCCATGGCCGCGGCGGCGATGCCCGAGCTGGGCGAGTCCCTGGACCCGTGGACCGAGGATGACCCGGAGAACTTCGACCTCGACGGGTTCGCCGCCGAGTTCTACGGCGACGCGTCGGAGCGGCGCATGAGGCACCTCCGCGACCAGCTGTCGTCGCTGCGAGATCTCGCCGAGTCCGAGCAACGGCAGAACGTCTTCGCGCACTACGAGTCCTTCATCCGGGTCAGCCGCGAGATCTCGATGCTCCAAGGGCAGGTCGGGTCGCTTCGAGAGATGGTCAAGGTCCCAGCCGAGGTGGTCAGCACCCTGCTGGCGGACGCGGCAGGGTCCAATCAAAACGACGCCGAGGGTGCCCACGATGCTGACGACGAGGCGTCGGCGACGCTGAGGCGCGCGGACGAGCGCGCGGCCGCGTCGGCGCGCGCGGTGACCAGCGGCGGCGTCGACGGCACCCTCGGCACCCTAGGCGGTACCCGAGGAACCCGTCGCGACGACCACGTCGGCGAGGACGGCGTCTCCCTCGGGGATGCCAAACGAGCCGCTAAACTCGCAGACGATCTAGACGAGGCGCTCTCCGGCCGCGAGGTTTTCGCCGCGCTCGAGACCATCGAGGAGGGAACGAAGCTCCTGGATGAGATGCGAACGCGCGCGGCGGCGGTCGGGCGGCAGACGCGGCGCGGCGGGGACGAGACGACGTCCAAGGCGGGCACAGCTGTATCCGGGCGCGATGCGACGCGCGTGAAGAGGAGTATAGACGCGGACGCGCCGCCGAGAACCGGATCCCCGTCGCTCGGCGAGACGCGCGCGAACCCCCTCTTCGCCGCGATGCAACGCACGACGACGCCGACGACGACGACGCCATCAATGGGCATCGCGACATCGGGTGACGACGCGAAAGAGGGACCGGCGAAAGAGGCTGACGAATCGGAGCCGGGTCCGATTCAACAGTTGGCGAGGGCGCTCGCCGACGCCCGCGCCGCCGCGCTCGCCGCCCTGATGGACACCCTGGTGGACCCGCACGAGACCAAGGCGCGCCGGCTCGCCGCCCGTGACTCACTCCGCCGCGCCGGTGCGTCCGCGTCCGCGGCGCGGCACGTCGCCAACGCCGAGCTCGCCGCCGCCCGCGCCGCGACGGAACGATTAGCAAAAAACGAGCGAGGCGTCGCGTTCGCGGTGGAGGCTTGCGAGGCCATCTTCAGTGCGTTACGCGTCGTGTGCGGTGAGAGGGATGATTCATCTCCCCACAGTTACGTTGAAGGAGGTGACGATTCATCTTCCGACGACGACGTGTTCATCGCGGAGCGGGTGCGTGAGGAGACGTCGCGGCTCTGGGACCTTGTGGCGGATCGATGCCTCGGGAGATGGTCGACGGCGACTTCGCTGCCGGAGGCGTGCGCGTCCGTGCTCGTGTGCGTCTGCCACGTGGACGCGTTCGTGGCTGACGTTGGCGGGACCTCCGTTAAGCAACAACACGCGACATGTGCGGTGGACGTCCTGCGAACGCACCCGGGTGTCAACGCGGGGATGAAGCGGGTGCTGGACGCGGCGACGGAGGCTTTCGTGTCGGACGAATCCGACGACTTGGGCGGAAGCAGCGGGAATTGGATCGACGCGGGTGAACGGTGGTTGGAGACGACGGCGTGGGATGACCTGCGGACGCTGTGCGAGCGTGGGATCGCGGACTGACCGCGGACGGGTATCGACTCGTAGTCGAAAGAACGAGACGCTCGGTACTCGGTGAAGAATGTTAGATTAATTTTTCGCGTTTTGGTCAACTTGGAGCACCGCCATGAACGCCTCCTGCGGCACCTCAACCTTACCAAACTGCTTCATCCGCTTCTTACCCGCCGCCTGCTTCTTCAGCAGCTTCTTCTTGCGCGAGATGTCGCCTCCGTAGCACTTCGCCAAGACATCCTTACGCATCGCGCTGATGGACGTCGACGCGATGACCTTGGCGCCGATCGCCGCTTGAATCGGGATCCGAAACATCTGCCGCGGGATGAGCTCCTTCAGCTTATCCACCAAACCCCGCCCCATGGAGTACGCCTTGTCCTTGTGCACGATGCACGCGAGCGGCTCCGCGGGCTCGCCGTTGATCATCACGTCCAGCCGGACCATGTCGTTTTTGCGATATTCCAGAAACTGATACTCCATCGAAGCGTACCCTTTGCTCCGCGACTTGAGCTCGTCGAAAAAGTCCGTCACCACCTCGCCCAGAGGGATCTCGTACTTCAAACACGTCCGCCCCTCGGATAGGTACGTCATGTCGATGAACTCACCTCTTCGTTGCGTGGACAGCTCCATGAGTGAACCAACGTAATCAGCCGGGGTGATGAGCTCCAAATTTACGTAAGGTTCCTCGATGCGATCCCGTTTGCCCGCGTCTGGCAAACCCGCCGGGTTGGCGCAATCCACCACGGTCTTATCCGCGTCGTTCATGTACACCTTGTACACCACGGACGGCGCGGTGGTGATCAGATCCAGGTTGTACTCGCGCTCCAAACGCTCCTGCACGATTTCCATGTGAAGCAACCCGAGAAAGCCGCACCGAAAGCCGAATCCCATCGCGCTCGACTGCTCGGGCTCGTAACACAGCGCCGCGTCGTTGATCTGCAGCTTACCCAGCGCCTCCCGCAGGTCATCGTACCTGTCGCTGTCCGTGGGGAACAAGCCGCAGTACACCATCGGGGTCGCCACGGCGTATCCGTCCAGCGCCGTCGTCGCCGGTTCCTTGACGCTCGTGACTGTATCCCCCACCCTCGCATCCGCGACGGATTTGATGTTACCGATGAAGTACCCAACCTCGCCCGCGCTCAACGTCTTGACCGGCACCTTGTTCGGGCGCATGATCCCCACCTCCTCGACGTAATACGCGGCGCCCGTGTTCATCAGTTTGATCTGGTCCCCGACGCTCATCGTCCCGTCGACTATCCTAAATACGCACACGACGCCGCGGTAAATGTCAAAGTACGAGTCGAAGATGAGCGCGCGCAGGGGTTCGTCCGCGGTGTCCGGCGGCGGCGGCACGAGCTCCACGATCTGCTCCAGGATGTCCTCCATGCCGATGTTCGCCTTCGCCGACGCTTGCACCGCGCCGCTGCAGTCCAGCCCCAAGACATCCTCGATCTCGCGGCACACCCGGTCGGGCTCGGAGCCCGGGAGGTCGATCTTGTTGAGGACCGGGATGATCTCGAGGTCGTTATCGAGGGCGAGGTACACGTTGGCGACCGTCTGCGCCTCCACGCCCTGCGACGCGTCCACCACGAGCAGCGCGCCCTCGCACGCGGCGAGCGATCGCGACACCTCGTACGAAAAGTCGACGTGGCCCGGGGTGTCGATGAGGTTCAGCACGTACGTCTCGCCGTTGCGCGCGGTGTAGTTCATTCGCGCGGAGTTGAGCTTGATGGTGATGCCGCGCTCGCGTTCGATGTCCATGGTGTCCAGGAGCTGCGCCTCCATGTCCCGATCCGCGACGGTTCCCGTGCGTGAGATGAGGGTGTCGGCCAAGGTGGACTTGCCGTGGTCGATGTGCGCGATGATTGAGAAGTTGCGGATGTGATCCGCGGGCACCTGGAGCACCGCGTTCGGGTCGATCTTGGCCTTGGCCACCTTCTTGGGCTTGATCACCGGCTCACCCGCCGCGTTCACCCGGACCACGCGACGCGAACGAGCCGCGGGTTGACGCGTCTCGGGAAAGAATGTCCGGCGACCGCCTTCGCCGCCGCCGGTGAGGGCATGCGCGCGCGCGGCGAGCGTCGCGCGCGCCGCGGAGGGCGCGAGGCCCGACATCGCGTTCGGGGAGTGTGTCCTAACCCCGCGAGCCGCGACGACGCGTTTCAACGGGCGACCAGAGGCGTTACCAGAGGCCCGACGCGTGAAGCAATGGCGAGCTCGAGGTGCCGGACGTGGCTGAGCCGCTGGAGTCCTATCTTCGAATCTCGAAACCAGACCGTCATTCTTGAGTTAAAAGACTCACTTTTGGAGGTATAACTCAAAAGCTATCGCCCGACGGCAACCCTCTCACAAAGCAAAGCTGCTTGCTGACTCGAACGTCCCACCACTTCCGCGGACGCGTCTTCACGAGCGTCGGCGAGAAGCGGTGAGATGTCGAACATGGCGATGGCGCACGCGTCGGCACCTCTGATGGCGACGGGCGCGATGGACCTTCGTTCGAAGTCCTCACGCGCCCGCGGTCACGTCGCGCCCACTCGCGCTGTTGTTACCGTCCATAAAGTCCAAATCCCTAGACACAAAAAGCGTCCCGGGCCCCGCCGCGGCATCGACCTCACCACGCGCGCGCGCTCCAGGGACGACGGCGGCGGCGGCGGCGGCTCGTGGGGCAAGTTCATCTCCGGGGTCCTCGTCGGCGGCGCCGTCTTCGGCGTCGCGGGCGTCCTCTTCGCGCCCCAAATCTCCAAAACCTTCCTCAAAGGCAAAGGCGAAGTCGGCAAGTTCCTCTACGACGACTGGACCGAGGACGAAGAGGAGGACTCGCTGGAGAAGACGCGGCAGAACCTGAACGATAAGATCGCGCAGCTCAACGCGGCGATCGATAACTTCTCCACCGAGGCTGACCGAGGCCTGAGCGACAAGATCACAAAACTCAACAGCGACATGGACTCGCTCGAGGCGGACATCACGGGTACGGGCAATCAGACTGAAGGCGCCGCGGAGAAGGAGACGCCCACGCCCGCGGAGTCGCGCTGATGTCTCAGTCAGGGAAGCCCGGGGCGGACGCATCGTCGCTTAATGTAACAACACACGATATCGATTTCATTCATTCACAAACGTCCAATCGATTACAACCCCGCTCTCGTTCTCGTCGCCAAAGAAAGGTCCATGGATCTTCACGAATCCAAAGTTCCGATGATGAAGTCCCGCTCATCCCTGCTTCTGCTTTTGCGGCGGCGCGCTCAGCGCGTTGGACACCAAGAAGCTGATGGGCACGATGTACATCCAGTTCTTCTCCCAAAAAGTCTTCTCCTTCTCGGGCTTCTTCCCCTTCTCCCGCGGCTCCCCGCTCTCCTTGCGACGCCGGTGCTCATCCTGCCGCGCCTTACTCGCGGGCGCGCCGTGCCCGCGCAGGTCCGTCGGCGCGTCCGGGTCCAGCGCGGGCGCAACCTTGTAGAACCGGACCTGCGCCGTGGTCCTGAACTCGGCGTTGGACGAACCGACGAGCTTGGGCGTATCCGTCGCGTCGACGTCGATGAAACAGTCGCCGCCGGCCGTCGTGTAGTCGAGCCCGACGACGCCGCCGCGTTCGTCGGCGTGGAGCGCGAAGTTTTCCTGCAGCCCCGCGTCCGCGAGGCACCGCGCGGGGATGTACGCCATGGTGTATTCCCCATCGCGCGGGTGCAGCACGTTGGACGGGACCCTGACGCGGTAGTTGAGGTTATCGGCGACCAGTTTGTCGAATGCGTTTGCGAATGATTCGTCGACGGGATCGCGCGTGAGCTTGAGGTGGGAGAGGCGGACGGAGACGCCGTCGGGTGCGGTGTGCGCGCGCGCGGAGAAGACTCCGCAGGGTTTGAAGTCGGACGCGCCCGGGGCGGACGCGTCGCCAGGTCCGACGAGTAAGGAGTGCTCGAGGACGAAGGAGACGTCCTCGGCGCCGCGTTTGCCGTCGCCCTTGGCGGTGGCGACCCCGGTGCCCGCCCCGGCGGTGGTATCGGGATCGGTCGCGCGCGCGCCGGTTGTCTTGCGGGAGGACGCGGGGGGTTCGAAATCGTCGTCGGCGGCGGCCGCGAAGCCGGCGGTGGCCAGCAGCGCGAGGAGAAGCAGCGTCCGCGTGGTGGTCCTGTTACGTGGGATCGGGGGTCAGATCTGGGGTCAGCGAAGATCGTTCGAAGTGTTCGGAGGGGGGGGGCGAGATCGGAGGCGCGGGGTGGGAGGATCGATGCGCGCGGTGGCATGTGGGCGATCGGAATCGACGCGTGGGGTGGACATCGGGTCAGGTGCGCACCTCATGACGCGTGTCACTCGTGTTCCGGTCACTCAGAGTGGGTCGGGGGGCTTTTGCTCAAACACTTTTATTTCTCTCGGCTCGTCAGTCCAAAATCGACACTTTTACGGGCGGGCCCACTGAGGCGCTCTGAGGCGAGATGTCGACCGCGGCGTGTCTCGTCGCTTCGGCGGCTTCGCACCGCGCCTGCCCCCGCGGTGTCGCGCCGGTGCCGCGCGCATCCTCGTCGTCCCCCGCGTCAGGAACACACGCACGCGCGGGCTCGGAGAAGACGCGAAGTGTCGGCGGCGTCGGCACCGTCGTCAGCCGTCGTCGACGCGTCGCGCCCGTTCACGCCTCCGCGGCGCCCGCGACGCGTACCTCGGAGGACCACGACGACGACGATGCATTCTCATCCCACGGCGACGGGGACACCATCGTCGCCATAGCCACACCAGTCGTGCCCCAGGCGGGAGGCGTCGCCATCATCCGCTTATCCGGACCCAGCGCGGTGAGCGCGGCCATGTCGGTGTTCCGCCCGGCGTCACGCGCCGCGCGTGAAGACGCGCGCGAGCACCGCCCGCCGCGATCTCACCTCGCGCTCTACGGCGTCATCGTCGATCCAGCCACCGTGCCCGGCGACGACTCAAACGTCAACGACGAGGACGTCGACGCCGACGAACTCGACGTCATCGACGAAGTGTTGTTGCTCCCGATGCTCGCGCCCCGGTCGTACACGGCGGAGGACGTCATCGAGATCCACTGCCACGGCGGCAGCGTCTGCGTCCAGCGCGTGCTCTCGCTGCTCACCAGGCGCGACGCCACACACGCCGACGACGTACGGCTCGCGCGGCCCGGAGAGTTCACCCTCCGCGCGTTCCTCAACGGGAGGCTCGATTTAACCCAGGCGGAGGCGGTGCAATCGCTGGTGTCGGCGCGAACCGAACGCGCCGCGGACGGCGCACTCGCCGCGCTGCGCGGCGGGCTCGTGACCCCGGTCCGCGACGCGCGTGGTCGGTGCGTCGACGTGCTCGCGGAGCTCGAGGCGAGGCTGGACTTCGAGGATGAGATGGAACCCCTGGACGTCGACGGATTGATCGCCGAGATTCGCGACGTGAGACGCACGGTGGCGTCCGTGTTGTCGACGGCGAGGCGCGGGCGCTTGCTTCACACCGGCGTCTCCGTCGCTATCGTGGGCAGGCCCAACGCGGGGAAGAGCTCGTTGTTGAACGCGTGGAGCAGGAGCGAGCGCGCGATCGTGACGCCCGTCGCCGGGACCACCAGGGACGTGGTGGAGGCATCCGTGGAAGTCGGCGGGCTTCCGGTTACGCTTCTGGACACCGCCGGGATCCGCGGAGAGACGAGCGACGAAGTCGAGGCGATCGGCGTGGAACGTAGCAGAGCCGCGGCGGCGGGTGCGGACGCCGTGGTCATGGTCGTGGACGCGACGGAGGGATGGACCGCGGACGACGACGACATCTGGCGTTCCGTCTCGCAAGGAATGAATCGCGACGAAGACCTCGACTCGGACGACTCCTCCGTGTCCGTCGGCGACGATGACGACGGGAAAGACGAGTGGGCGAACGCAAAGGCTCGGCTGCACAAGGTGCGAGGCACGCGTCACGGAGCAGTCGCGGGCGATTCGTATTCGAACGGCGATTCGTATTCGAGCCTCGAGCTCGAGCCCCGCGCCGACAAAGGCGGACACACCGCGGTTCTCGTCGTTAACAAGACGGACGCGTTGGACCCATCGGTGAAAGGGAACCTCGCGTCGATTCATATTCCGCCAGCTGTTTGTGGCCAGTTCGGCGCCGTGGTGTACATGTCCGCGCGGACCAAGGACGGGTTGGAGGATTTGGAGAGTGCGATCGGTAAGATCGTCGAGGGCGGCGACGTGGACGCGGAGGGCGCGGCTTGGAGCGCGAATCAGCGGCAGGCGGAGGCGCTCGAGCAGGCGCTGGGTGCGCTCGAGCGGCTGGAGAGTACGGTGAGTGACGGGACGCTGCCGGTGGACTTCTGGACGATCGACCTGAGGGAGGCGGCGATGGCGCTCGGGGCGGTGACGGGCGACGACGTGGGCGAGGACGTGCTCGACGTCATCTTCACGAAATTCTGCATCGGAAAGTGAGCACGGGTAGTACTTGTAAGATCAACTACTCCCTTCAACAATCGGTTGTGGTAACTATCATTTCAAGCTCTAAACAACACACGGAAGCAGCGACGACTGACTCTTAACTCTTACGCGAGTCTGAGCTGTCTGGAGACAGCCGCCGCCATGTCCATGCAAGACATGACCCCGCCGTCCATGCGCTGAAAGTCAATCATGTACCGATCGTCCTTCATCTTGTACACCTGAATCTCAAACTTCACCTGCATCTCCTTCCGAACCGCTCCGTTAATATCACCCCCATGCATGGCGGAAGACACTCCGCCGCCCTCGCCCGTGTCCATCTCGTGGTCGCCGCCGCCGACGGTCACGTCCACGCCCGCGCTCGAAGCCGCCGCCGCCGCGATTTTGCAAAGGCACTTCAAGTTATACGGCCCAAGCTTCTTCCACTGGACGTTCATCTCGCGCAGCACCCGGAATATCTCAGCCATAACCTCCGCGGGCGCCATCGTGGTGGTGCTTCCGAGCATCCACCGCTGCTCGGCGACGAGCCTCTGCTGCATCAGGTGCGCCTGCACCTGGCTGGGCCGCCGAGGGCCGACGGCGCTGCCTTTGCCACCCGCGCCCTGCAGCGCGGCGTCCGCGCCTTGCTGCAGCTCGCCAGCCTCGAACTCCGCGCCGAGGTACCCGCCGAACAGGTTACGCCTGTTATCCAACAGCAGAAAGTACGCCACGGTGGCTTTGTTGCGCAGCTGGTGTCGAAGCGCGTCCACGACGTGCTCGCGTTCAAATCCGAGATTTACGACCATCTCCAACGTCTCGGCGTCGACGTTGGTGGCCTGCGCGAGGGTGTCCGGCGGGGGTACCACGAGGTACCGCGGCAGGTGCACGACGTACCACGGGTGCGTGCGAATCTCGGATATCGTGATTCGCTTCAGCGGGTCCACCAGGAGCATCCGCGCGATCAAGTCCCTGGCGCCCGGGCTGAGATGCGACGGCAAGTTGTATATCCCGCCTTTGATCTTCTTGAACAAGTTGGGGATGGACTCGTCGTCGAACGGGAGTGAGCCGCACAGGAGCGCGTAGAGAATCACGCCGCACGACCACACGTCAACCTCTGGTCCGCTGTACAGCTTCCCGGAGATGACCTCGGGGGCGGCGTAGTTCGGGGACCCGCACGAAGTCTTGAGGAAATGCCCGTCGCGCATGACGTTGCTCAAACCAAAATCGGCAATCTTCACGTTGGACTTGGAGTCCAACAGCAAGTTCTCGGGCTTCAAGTCCCTGTGCACCACCATGTTGCGGTGGCAGTACTCCACGCCGGAGACGATCTGCTGGAAGAAGTGCCGGGCTTCGTTTTCGCCCAGCCGGCCTTTCTCGACGATGTAGTCGAAGAGTTCGCCGCTCTTGACGTACTCCATCACCACGTAGATGTCGTGCGGTGTCTCCAGGACCTCGTACAGGCGGATGATGTGCGGGTGCATGAACAGTCGCAGGATCTTAATCTCCCGCCGGACCTTTTCCTCCATGTCGATGGCTTTGATCTTCTTCCGGTTTAAGATCTTTATCGCGACTTTGTGCCCCGTCAGGATGTGCTCCGCCACCTTCACCTTGCCGAAGGAGCCGATGCCGAGGGTCTTGCCCATCCGATAGTTCGGGAAGTATATCTGCTTGTGTCACGGGTGGTGGTATCGTGGCGGAGTCGCGGTCAGCGTCGGGACGGGCTTGGGGCGGGGGGCGGACGGGAGCTGGGTGCGTAGACAAACGAGGTTTTTCTCCTCTGGTTCGTTGGTGTTTTTTTCGGCCGGCGCGGGCGGGCAAACGAGCGGATTTTGGGAAGGGAACGCGCGCGGGGGTCGCGCGGTGTCGCCGGGTTCGGACGAGATCGTGCCGGGCTGGGAAGCGCACCTCCGCCATCGCGGCGGACCCGCCCTTGACGGTGCCATCACCCCCCGCGTTGGGGTCGGGCGCGGCCTCAGCCATGTCTCCCTCCTCTCAGAAAATTCCAGTAAGCGCCGATCGGCTCGACGAAACCCCCGACTGCCCCCGCGCGCGTCTCTTCGCCCGTGTGAATCGACCTCCGCAGCGACCGCGCGTGCGATACGACGACCCTCACGTGCGGTTGAGTTCACGCCGAACCGAGTGGACGATCCGAGCGGGCGGCGAGGTCCACCGTCACACTACGCGCCGACCGCCCGTGCTCTCCACACGCCTCCCTCCGAGTGTTCACACACAACACCTCGATGAAGAAAAAGCTTCGGCTCTGGTGTCGCGACGTGCCGGTCGACGGTGGTATCGCGCGCCGTGTATCGACGCTGGGTTCGCCCGCGCGTCTCTCCTGACCCCGGTCTCTGTGCACGAGGGTACCCAAGGGCCCGTCGCCTGGCGCCCCGTCGCAATGGAACCTCGCCGCTTCGCTACCGTTGTGCCCAGCCAAACCTGCACCCGAGGCGCAGTGCCAGTCAGGCGGATTGCAGATCTCCTCAATCGTTTTTTTTTTCTCGTCTGAGTCAGCATGGACGCGACAAAATGATCAGATCAGACTAAATACGCAGTTATGAGATTTTCCCACGTCAGACCCCAAACGAGGATTCAACAAATATCTCAGGCGTGGTTTCCGGTCGGTTTCAAAAGGTCGGCGTTTTGGCAAGTTTTGGCAAAAGTGGATCGGCGTGCGCAGCCGTCTCCTCCTCATTCGCAGGGTCGCCCCCTTCCCACGCGGACACGCGGTCCATCTCACGGGCCCGGCCACGCACGCGACGATGTCACTCAGGCACGGACTCCGCGGGCGACTGCGACTCCTCGACCGCGCCGCCTCCGCCCTCTTCGGCGCGGCGCGCGTCGGTAAACGACCACCGTGGGTGAACGCCGCCGAGGGTCCCGAAACTCTCGCGGCCACAGCGCAACATCACCATCATCGTGCACAAAACCGCGCCGTCACCGGGTACTCGCGCGCCAACGAGGGCACCGACGGGACCCGCGAGGAGGACGGCGCGTACTACAAGTACGAAGATCCCGCGCCCATCACGCCGTGGGTCAGGCGCGTCATCACCGGCATCGAACTCCTTCGCAACGGACGATACAACAAAGGGATGGCGTTCAGCGAAGAGGAACGACACAAGATGCACCTACTCGGCCTGCTCCCGCCCGGTAAATTCACGCAGAACACCCAGGTCAAGCGCGTGATGCGCGTCATCCGCGGCCTGTCCGACCCGACCGAGCAGCACCTCCACCTGCTCGGCCTGCTCGAACGCAACGAGCGCCTCTTCTACCGCGTCCTAGTGGAACACCACGAAGAACTCTTCCCAATCATGTACACCCCCACCGTCGGCAAAGTGTGCAAAAAGTTCAGCGAAGTCTTCTTCCAACCCAGGGCGCTGTACATCACGAGCGCGGACAAAGGCCGCATATACGACATCCTCAAGAACTGGCCGGAGAAGCACTTAAAGCTGCTGGTGGTGACCGACGGCGAACGCGTGATGGGCCTCGGCGACCTGGGCGTTCAAGGCATCGGCGTCGCCGTCGCTAAGAGCTGCCTCTACACCAGCATGGGCGGCATGGACCCCGCGGACGTCCTCCCGGTCTGCATCGACGTCGGAACTAACAACCAGACACTGTTAAACGACCCGCTGTACATCGGCCAGCGGTGTGCGCGGATGCCTTTCGGGGAGGAATACGACGAGCTGATGGACGAATTCGTAAACGCGGTGAAGCGTCGGTTCGGCGATCGCGTCATCGTCCAGTTTGAAGACTTCTCCAACCAGAACGGTAAGCGCCTGCAGGAGCGGTACGCGACACGGGCGGCGACGTTCAACGACGACATCAGCGGCGTCGCGGCGACCACGTTGGCGGGTATAATCGCGAGTTTACCCAAGACGGGGATGAAAAAAGTGGGCGATCACACTTTTCTCGTCGCCGGCGCGGGGGAGACGGGCACGGGGATCGGGGAGATGATTGCGGAGTACATCGCGCAGGACGAAACGATACCGATCAACGAGGCGCGCAAGCGGATATGGATGGTGGACAGCAAAGGGCTCATCACCAGACGCCGGGCGGAGAAGGAGGAAGATTTGGCGTTTCACAAGTTACCTTGGTGAGTTTCTTTTTATTTACGTATGGGCAATTAGATTGACGTCGTGTTTTGTTTACAGGGCGCACGACGGGATGGACGAGTGCGCGACGGTGCAGGAGGCGGTCGAGGCGGTGCGACCGACCGCACTCATCGGCGTCCGCAGGCATAAGCACTCACTCACCTCCGGCGCGCTCGCGGGCGACTCCCACGTAGGCGTCGATTCACCCAACCCGGCTGGCGGGGTTGACGCCCTTGCCGAGCACCACCCGCCGAGACTGTTCACGAAGGCGGTGCTGCAGAAGATGGGCGAATGCGCGAGTGCGCCGCTGATCTTCGCGCTGTCCAGGCCCGAGGGCATCGCGGAGTGTACCGCGGAGGAGGCGTACGACGCCACGGGCGGGAGGTGCGTGTTCGCGGGTGGATGCCCGGTGCCGCCGTTTGTGCACGGCGGCCGGGGCGTCGAGGTCCGTCAGTCCACATCCGCCTACGTCTTCCCCGGGTTTGCGTACGGGCTGACCCTCGCGGACGCGCACAGGGTACGTACGCCGATGTGGCTCGAGGCTGCCGAGGCGGTCGCGGACAGCGTGACGGAGGAGGATCTGGCGAAAGGTGCGGTGTACCCGCGGATGTCGCGGATTCGGGAGGTTAGCGCCCGGGTGGCGGCGAGAGTCGCGATGAAGTGCCACGAGATGGGCGTGGCTTCGATTCCGGGCAAGCCACCGTCGAGCGCGAAGATGCTCGCGGACGCCAGGCGGAAGATGTACAATCCGGCGTACAGGTGCTACATGTGACTCCAGTGATCTGCTTAATCGGCTAGTGGCCTCCTCGGATTGCAATCGCTAATTTCCTGTAAAAACTTTCAACTCCCTCGACCCGCGCTCGAATGATCCCTCCCGTCACATGTCACATGTCCTCGTCGAAGTCCGCGCTGACGGCGACGCACGCCGCCGCGGCGTCGAAGAGATGCGCGAGGCCCATCTCTTGCAGGTACTTCCTCGCTGCCGCCTCCGTTCGCAGCGTCTCGAACCTAAACTTTTTAAACGACGGCTTCGGCGTCGTGCCCTTCCACACGCACGTGCACTCATTCACCGCCTCCTCGCCGAGTGGGGTGTCGTCGTCGTACTCCAGCTCCGCTCCGTTCTCACCGTCGACCTGTGCGTTCCAGTCTATGCGGCGCATCATGAGCTTCTCGTACCGCCGGACGGATTTAACCCCGCCCTCCACGATGACTATGCAGAAGGACTCGGTGATGAGGCACACGCCTGGGTAGACGGGAGGGGGATGGGATACGAGGGGTCAGGGTTTGGGTTCGCGCTTGTTCGTGACGCGGTCGGATCGAGAGTGAAGCCTCGGTCAAGCGCTAAGGCTCGATCACCGCTGAAAGCTCTGAGGCTTTCAGTACATATGGTTCACGCGATGTCGTCACCGGCTGACGTCTCGACCCAGGGAGAGGATTCGGGAAAAGGGGTGAAGAAAGGGCCAAGATGAAATACATCATCAAAGCATAGCCGAGATGAAAAAGGAGGCACCACTCACCCGACAGCCTGTTCTCCTGCGCGTTGATGTCCACCCTGAACTTATTCTTCGGGTTGGCAAGGGACTCCACCCTGTACACGTGCACCTGCGTCTCCACGCTCCCGGTCGGGTCGTCGAAGAGCTTACGAATCTTCCGTTCCCGTCGCTCCGCGGGGGTGAGCTGCCTTGCCAAGTTTCGATCTTCGTGCGCCGACGCCCTTTCCTCCATCTGTTGCCGCACCTCCTTCTCGATCGCCGTGGGATCCGCGGTGGCCTCGTCCGTGAGCACCCGCATCAGGTTGGAGATCTTAACCTTCGGCTTCGGGGGTTCCAACAAACCCTGGCGGATCATCTCCTGCTTCTCCTGCTCGCGCTGCTGCCGCCGTTGCGTTCGCAGCTTCTTCTGCTCGCGCTTCGTGAGCTTCAGGGGCTGCGGCGGCGGCGGCGGCGCCTCCATCGGCGGCTGCATCGGCACCGGGTGCTCGACGTAGAGGTTGATCTTCTCCGGCTTGATCTCCCATTTACCGTCCGAGATGTCGTCGTAAGTGCCGTTCTTTAAGATGTGAACGTCCCACCACTCGGCTTCTGGTATTTCGTCCAGTACAAACGCCGCCCGGCTCGAAGCCGCCCCCGCCATGCCCCCTTTGATACCGGCCCTCGCGCCGAGCGGGATCAGGTTAGGATCCGCGGTCGCCTCGAGGCGCTCGCGCTCGGCGACGGCGCGGCGTTCCCGTGCCTCTCGCGCCGCGATCTTGCGAGCCTCCGTCTCCCCAAACTTGGCCTGCAGGCGGACCATGTCCGCCTGACGCTGAAACTTTCCCTCCTTTACAAACTGCGAAATAAAATACGGGTCGGTGGTCAGGGTCGAACGAACGGTGTGGATTGAACTGGACGGGTTCGATACGGGTAAGTCCGGCGGTGGTGATCGAGTCGGAGTCGTCGTCGCATCGGCGTCGTCAAACAGCTCGTGTTTGTCGTCAGCGTTTGTTGCACTGGCGGGTGCGCTCGGTTGCAAATTACCCGAGTAAAAAACTTCATCCGCCGCGACGAAACGACCCGACCGTTCACTCATCGAACAAAACAAACGCAAATCGAGCCGTACTCGATTCAAGAGATAAAGGACTTCCGGGAAAGTATCGGCCGGATGGTAAGGGGAGCCCGTCATCGACTGGCGGGCGCCGCCAGCTGTCTAGCGCTTCGATGTGGCAAGATGAAAAATTGCAACGAGAGACGGGGACCCTCGCGACAGAGTGTTACTTGCGTTGCGTCTTCGACGGCGGTGAATGAAAAACACAGGGCCGGGCGGGGTAGAGAGCGAACCGAGCGCGGTCGTACCTGGAACGTCGACCTGCGATCTCTGCGCCGGCCGCCTTTCCCCATCCTCGGGTCTTGCCAATCTTCCGCGCCGGTCCCCGCGACGTCCTCCGCCGCCTGTTTCTCCGCGTTTGCGAAGGCTTCCAGCTTGGCGCTCTTGGCGTTGACCGCGAAGGTGGACACCGCGACCTCGTTGGCGGTGACCAACACACCGTGCTCGTCGACCTCCTGTCCTTTGTCGTTGAGGCGGAGAGAGACGGGTCCCTTGGCGGCCGCGGCGGTGGATGCCGCGGCGGTGGCGCCCGACCTGATCTTGCCCGCGAGCTCGAGCGCTTTCTGCACCGCGGCGGACGGGCCTTTGGCCTTGGGCGCGGGCCCCGCGGGTCCCGCGGCGGCCTTGGCGCCCTTCAGTTTCTCGGCGAGTTCCTTAGCCTTCGCCGCGGCGGCTTTGGCCTTGGCGAGCTTCTCGGCGAGGGAGAGCGCGGGCTTCTTCGCGGCGGGTTCGTCCGTGGCAGCCTTCGATGCGTCAGTCTCGGCCGCCGCGCCCGCATCATCCTTGGCCGCGTTTGAATCGTCGGCGGAGTCCCATCGTCGGCGCTTGGATCGACGGGTGCCCTCCTCGGGAGCCGCGTCGGCCTCCTCAGCCTTGCGTTTCTCGGCGCTGCCCCCGGCCATCGCCCCGGCACTGACGCACCGCGCGGCGAACCTGTGTCTAAACCTAAACATCCGCGAAGCCGAGGTTCAAACAAACACCGTGGCTCGAGCCTTCGCGGCCTTCTCGTGCGTCGTACGTGTTTTGTTACAGACATTGTACACAGTTACCGGTTAACATCCTGACCACGGATCCATAGCGAGCCAGTTAGTGAATTCCTCAACTGATCAACCGTCGTGTGATCAATCCAATGCAGATTCTCGAGGGTAATATCTTACCCTGAGATCGATGGGCATCATCGCCACATTGATCGCACGGACCTTCGAGTATGGAGTCCCTCGCGAGTCGCACGAACGTCGCCTCCCTCCGCGCGGGGAGCGCCGCGAGGCCCGCCTCGCACCTCAACCGCGGCCGCGCCGCCCCCGTCGCCGTCCGCGCCTCGGGCGCCGACGACGACGGAAACAACAAGACGTCATCCGCCGTGGCCGGTGCGTGCCCTTCCCCGGAGAGAGCCAAAAACCGCAAACCCCGAAGCGACGGCGCGCCTCGTTCGATGCGTCTCCGTCACCGGGATCGCGCGGCGCGAACGCCATCGCGGCGTCCCAGTGCCACGGATCTCCATCCCGCCCACTCCTTTCGCGCACAGCTGTGTCTCGGTCCAACCCGCGCGCCCGATGCCATCGGATAACGACGTAATCGCGTTGTTATCGATCCGTCCCAAAGAAAAAAAGAAGCGACGGTCGGCCACGTGCGTCCACGCTGACCCCGATCCCCCCCACGATCCCCATCGTCCACAGGCGCCATCGCGTCCGCCGTGCTGCTCTCCGCCGCGGCGCCGTCCGCGGAGGCGCTCGCGTCCTTCCAGGGCAACCAGGTGGCGCAGACCGCCGAATACAGCGAACTCCTCGGGTTCGATCCCGCCAGCGTGATGAACGCCAAGACGGGCTCCAAGGTGGCGCCCCAGGCCTACCAGACCCCGACGCCGACCCCCGTCGCGTCCAAGGGCGTGGACCCGGCGGTCAAGAACATCCTCGCGCAGACCTCCGTCTACGTCGTCTCCAGCGACGCGTCCAAGACCGCGGCTCCCACAGCGACCGCGGGGACGCCCGCCAACCCAACCGCCATCACCTCGGAAGACGCGGGGTCAAAGTTTGCCGCCATCAAGGCTGCCAAGGCTGCCGAGGCCGCCGAGGCCGCCGCGCGCAAGACGGAGGCGACGCGCAAGGCTGGGCTGGACAAGACTGAGCAGGCCACCAAGGCCAAGGCTGAGGCTGCGGCCAACGCTGCCGAGAAGAAAGCCGCCGCCGCCGCCGCCAAGGCTGAGAAGGCCGCGGCTGATGCTGAGAAGAAGGCTGCCGCCGATGCCGCCAAGGCCGAGGCTGCCGAGGCTAAGGCTGCCGCCGATGCGGAGAAGGCTGAGGCTAAGGCCAAGGCTGACGCCGCCAAGGCCGCGGCTGATGCCGAGAAGAAGGCTGCCGCAGATGCCGCCAAGGCCGAGGCTGCCGCCGCCAAGGCCGAGGCTAACAAGGACAAGACCGCCGCGGCCGAGGCCAAGGCCAAGGCCGCCGAGGAGGCCAAGGCTGCCAATGCCGAAGCCGACGCCGCAAAGGCTGAGGCCAAGGCCAAGGCCGACGCCGCCAAGGCTGAGGCTGCCGCCGAGGCCAACGCCGAAAAGGCAGCCGCCGCCAAGGCCAAGGAGGAGGCCGCCGCCGCCGCCAAGGCTGAGAAGGCCGCGGCTGATGCCGAGAAGAAGGCTGCAGCCGATGCCGCCAAGGCTGAGGCCGCCAAGGCCAAGGCTGAGGCTAACAAGGACAAGACCGCCGCGGATGCCGCCAAGGCTGAGGCCAAGGCTCAGGCTGAGGCTGCCAAGGCCGAAGAGAAGGCCGCCGCCGAGGCCGCCAAGGCTGAGGCAAAGGCTGCCGCTGACGCCGAGAAGGCCCAGGCCGCAAAGGCTAAGGAGGAGGCCGCCGCCAAGGCCGCCGCTGACAAGGCCGAGGCCAAGGCCAAGGCTGAGCCGGAGAAGGCTGCTGCTGAGGCCGCCAAGGCTGAGGCCAAGGCTAAGGCTGCGCAGGAGAAGGCCGCTGCCGAGCAGGCCAAGAAGGAGGCCGCCGCTCAGGCAGATGCCGCCAAGGCTGAGGCCAAGGCTGCCGCTGAGGCCGACAAGGCCAATGCCGCCAAGGCCAAGGAGGAGGCCGCCGCTCAGGCAGATGCCGCCAAGGCTGAGGCCAAGGCTGCCGCTGAGGCCGATAAGGCCGCCGCCGCCAAGGCCAAGGAGGAGGCCGCCGCTCAGGCAGATGCTGCCAAGGCTGAGGCCAAGTCTAAGGCAGCGCAGGAGAAGGCCGCCGCCGAGCAGGCCAAGAAGGAGGCCGCCGCTCAGGCTGATGCCGCCAAGGCTGAGGCCAAGGCTGCCGCTGAGGCCGACAAGGCCAATGCCGCCAAGGCCAAGGAAGAGGCCGCCGCTCAGGCTGATGCCGCCAAGGCTGAGGCCAAGGCTAAGGCTGCGCAGGAGAAGGCCGCCGCCGCCAAGGCCAAGGAGGAGGCCGCCGCTCAGGCAGATGCCGCCAAGGCTGAGGCCAAGGCTGCCGCTGAGGCCGACAAGGCCGCCGCCGAGCAGGCCAAGAAGGAGGCCGCCGCTCAGGCTGAGGCTTCCAAGGCCGAGGCTAAGGCGCAGGCTGAGCAGGCCAAGGCACAGGCCGAGGCTGCCAAGAAGGAGGCCGCCGCCAAGGCCGAGGCCGAGAAGGCTGAAGCCAAGGCCTCCGCCGAGAAGGAGAAGGAGGCTGCCGCCGCCGCCAAGGCTGAGGCTCAGGCCAAGGCTGCCCAGGAGAAGGAGGCCGCCGCCGCCGCCAAGGCTGAGGCCAAGGCCAAGGCTGACGCGGAAGCCGCCGATGCCAAGGCGAAGAAGGCGGAAGCCGACGCCAAGGCCAAGGCTGAGGCCGAGAACGCCAAGACCGAGGCCAAGGCTGCCGCCGAGCAGGCCAAGCTCGACAAGGTCGCCGCCATCAAGGCCCAGAAGGAGGCTGACAAGGCCGCCAACGCTGACAAGGCCGGAAAGCTCGCCCAGCAGCAGGCGGACCGCGAGGCTGCCAACGCCGAGAAGATGCAGCGCCAGGCCGCCAAGTCCAAGAAGGAGGCCGGGCCCAAGGCTGGTACCTCACCGTACGACGTCGAGTACCCCTCCGCGGTCAAGAACTACACCTCCCCCTTCGACGGCGCGGCCGAAGAGTCCGCCGCGCCCGCCGCGCCCGCCCTCTCCATGCCCTCCATGCCCGCCATGCCCGCCATGCCCACCATGCCCACCATGCCGGAGGCTCCCAAGCTCGAGATGCCCTCCCTCCCGGCGATGCCCGAGAAGAAGGAGGAATCCTCCAACGCCGCGGGTGCCGCCGCCGCGGGTGCCGCCGCCGCGGGTGCCGCCGCCGCGGGTGCCGCCGCCGCGGGCGCCGCCGCCGCGGGTGCCGCCGCCGGTCTCGGAGGCCTCAAGTTCGCCGTCCCCAAGTTTGACATCCCCAAGATCGAGATCCCCGAGGTCAAGATGCCGGAGATGGACATGCCGGAGATGCCCGCGCTGACCGCCCCCCCCGTCGCGATCGAGGCCGCCAAGCCCCAGGTGGACGAAGCCGCCGAGGCCAGGGCCGCCGCCGAGAAGGCCGCCGCCGAGCGCGCCGCGCAGGCGCAGGCTGAGCGTGAAGCAGCCGCCAAGGCTCGCGAGGAAGCCGCCGCTGAGCGCGCCGCCGCCGAGCGCAAGGCTACCGAGGAGCGCGCCGCCGCTGAGAAGGCTGCCGCCGAGCGCAAGGCTGCCGAGGAGCGCGCCGCCGAGCAGCGCGCCGCGCAGGCTGCGGCTGAGCGTGAAGCAGCCGCCAAGGCTCGCGAGGAAGCCGCAGCCGAGCGCGCCGCCGCCGAGAAGGCCGCCACCGAGAAGGCTGCCGCTGAGAAGGCTGCCGCCGAGAAGGCTGCCGCTGAGAAGGCTGCGGCTGAGAAGGCTGCGGCCGAGCGCGCCGCCGCCGAGCAGCGCGCCGCCGCTGAGCGCAAGGCTGCCGAAGAGCGCGCCGCGGCTGAATCCGCCGCCGCCAAAGCCGCCGCCGAGAAAGCCGCGTCCGAGCGCGCCGCCGCCGCTCAGAGGGCCGCCGCCGAGCAGCAGTCCTCCGTCGTCGTCGAGCGCACCGCCGCTGAGCGCAAGGCTGCCGCCGAGCGCGCCAAGCAGGAGATGGCCGACAACCTCAAGGCCCAGCAGGCGGCATCCTCCGCCAAGCCCGTCAAGAAGAAGGAGCTCTCCAAGCGCGAACTCTCCAAATCCGCCAACTCCTCCAAGGCGAAGACCGCCAAGCCCGCGCCCAAGGGCACCACCCTCGTCGGCGCCGTCGTCGGCGACGTCACCGTCGCCGCCATCGCCGCCGCCCTCGCCACCGCGCTCCTCGTCCCCGGCGTCAAGGACAAGGCTCTCGGCGGCGACGTCGAGGGCGCCCTCGAAGACGCCAAGACCGCCGTCACGTCCGTCGACGGCTTGCCCGGAAAGGCCGGGTACGTCGGCGGCGTCATCGCCGCGGACGCCATCGCGCACCTCCCCGTGCTCGGCGCACTCATCCCGGGCCCCGCGGAGTTCCTCGGGACCGCCGCCGCGGTCCTCCTCGCGTCGCGCTACTACGTCACGAAGGATGGCGCCCCCGAGGACGACCTAGCCGCGTTCGGCGCCACCCTCCCCGGCGAGTTCCCCCCCGCGGTTGACTCCATCCTGTCCCCGGTGCAGGGCGTCGCCGGGCGCGTCGGCGAGATCGACTTGGACATCCTCCAGGACGACATCAAGCAGGCGCCCACCAGGCTTCAGAAATGGGTCGGCGGGCTCGACGACGCCGCGGGCGTCGTCGCTCCGCCAGCCGCGGCGCTGGGGGCGACGGTTCTCGCGGGGCAAGTCGCTAACCTCCCCGTGCTCGCGCTCGTGCTGCCCAGGGCGCTCGAGCTCGTGGGTATCGCGTACCTCGTCGCGGCGGTGAACAAGTACGGCTCCGACCCGGACGCTGAGATCAAGGATGACCTCGCGGCGGCGGCGAAGCGAGGCGGCGACGCCGTGAAGAAGCTCGCCGGCAAGTAAGGAAAAAGTTTGCTGTGGGGACAAAAAGTTTTTTCCTTTTGGCTTTTTCTCCTCGTCGTCAGGGGATGAGAGGAGGGCGGCGAGAGAGGAGGAAAGACCGGCCGTTCGTTGGCGGTCGATCTTCGTGTGCATAAACATAATTCGCCCTCGTCGCGGCGTCACGTATCACGACGCCGCGCGAGGGCCTCGACAAACTTGCTATGACTAATATCATCAAAATCTGTGAGTGAAGAATGACCAGAGTTCGCGGAAAAACAAATCGAATTTTGACAAAATCAGCGCGTTCAGTTCACTCTGGGGTCCGACCTTCGGGGATGCCCTCCAGTGAAAAGTTACCGATAATAAAATTACTCGCGTCCCCACCGCGCGTGCGACGCGTCGCCGCGCTCATTCGCATTCGCGGGCGCACCTCCGGGCGACCCCAAGGGCCCCGAACGAAGTGACGCGACATTCGGCGGACGCGATCGATCGTGGCGACTCGCGTGATCCCCCGCGGTTCAAACCCAATTCTATCGTCCGTCTCGCCAGATCCTCCAGGGTCAAGTAAGTGAACGCGTGAGAGGTTTGTGGGGATGGCACCGCCGCGCGGGGGTCGTGCGGCGAAGAAGCCCGCGCCGGATCCCGAGCCCGACGACGGCGGCGATACCAATTGCGAGCGGTGCGGCCTCGGCGACGACGAGCCCAACCTGGTGCTCTGCGACGACTGCCCGCGCGGCTGGCACGTCTACTGCCTCAGGCCGAAGCTCTCGCACGTGCCAAAAGGGCGGTGGGCCTGCCCCACGTGCGACCCGGCTCGCGTCTGCGAGGGCGGGCGGGGTTCATCGGCGGGCGGGCGCGCGGCGGCGGCGACGCGTGGGGCTCGCGAGTCCCCCGCACCGGCATCCGGCGACCGCGCCAAGCGCAGGAAGACCGCGGGCGGCGACGCCGACGCGCGCTCGACGCGTCGAACCGGCGCACGGTCATCCGGAATTTCAGACGACGATGAAAACGCGGACGCGGACGCGGGCGACGACGAAGAGGACGCGGGCGACGACGACGAGCTTCGCACCGTGCGATGCGTCACGTGCGACCTCGGCGATGACGAGCAGAAGATGATCCTCTGCGACGGGTGCGACGCGGGCCACCACCTGTACTGCCTAAGGCCCAAGCTCTCGCAGGTGCCGAGGGGCAAGTGGTTCTGCCCCGCGTGCGAAGTTCGCGAAGATGCGCGCAGAAAATCAGCCGAGGAGACCGCGGCGACCAAAGCCCTGCGGCTCACCGTCGCGGAAGAGTACGTCAAGGGGAGGCACATCGAAGCCATCCTCGGCTCGCGCCTAGTTCCGGAGGCGACGACGGCGGCGCGACGCGCGTGTCCCACGCGCGGGCCCGCGTTCACCGGCAGACCCGCAGAGGTTGAATTTCTCGTGAAGTTCGAGTTCAATTCGCGCCGCAAGACGGAGTGGATTCCCGGCTCCGTGTGCGAGGTCATCACGGAAGGGAAGCTGCGGTACTTCTGGAAGAGGCACAACGCGAGCTGGGAAGAACCGGCGGTGTCGCCGGAGTTCCAAGTGGACGCGATCCTCCCGGAGAAGATCGTCGCGGTGGACGCGAATGGTCCCCATGGTCAACGGAAACTCGCGCTGGTCAAGTGGGTAGGGGAAGGGTACGAAGAGGCCACGTGGGAGCCCCTGGATGACGCTAATCCCATCGACGCGAAGCATGAGGTGCACGTGACGGAGGATGCGTTCGCCGGGAAGCTCGTCGAGGGCGGCGGCAACGCGAGCATCGCCGAATCGCTCGCCGACGAGCTCGCCGCGTTCAACCGCCGATCAAAGCGAACAAAACCAAAACTCACGTGGAACCCGACGAAGGAGGTTCAGTTCAATCGCGACGTCCTTCCCGCGCTCAACACCACCCGCGGGTCAGACGGTGCCGGTCAGACGAGCGCATCGACGATCACCGCCACGAACGACGGCGCCAAAGCGGCGGACGTTCGCGACATGTTACCCGGAGCTTTGAACCTACACGCCTATCAAAGAGACGGGGTTCGGTGGTGCGTTTATTTTTACCTCTTATTTTCGTATGCGCAATTTTACTGACGGCACGTGTGTTTTGTTTAACTCTTGCAGGCTCCTTAACAAGCTGCGTTGCAACGCCAGCGCGATCCTCGGTGACCAGATGGGTCTAGGCAAGACGGTTCAGACGGTGGTGTTCGCCTCCGCGGCGCACGCGCTGGGGTTGGTGGAGCACACGGTGTTGGTGGTGGTGCCGCTGTCCACGGTGCCCAACTGGATGAATGAATTGAGAAAATGGTGCCCAGGGATGAACTTTGCGGCGTACGTCGGCAACGCGAGCGCGCGTGAGACGTGCCGCATGTACGATTTCCCCGCCACCACCGCGGGCGGCGTCCTGGACGTCATGGTGACGTCCTACGAGGTGGCCATGGCGGACAGCAGGGAGCTGCAGAAGATTGCGTGGGGCGCGGTGATCGTCGACGAAGGTCACAGGCTTAAAAACTTTCAATCGCGGTTGTCGAAGACGCTGTCCACGCTGGACACGCGGTTTCGGTGTTTGCTCACCGGAACCCCGCTGCAGAACAATCTCGAGGAGCTCTTCGCGCTGTTGCACTTCTTGGACCCTGGAAAGTTCAAAGATCCCGCGGGTTTGGCCGATGCATTCACCGCCGGCGCCGAGGCTCTCATCGCCGGCAAAGGGGACAAAAACAACAACGGAGATGACGGACAAACGACGAAGGACGACGAATCCGGCGCGCACATGGACGCTCAGCTGAAGAGCCTGCACGGCCTACTCGGCGCGCACATGCTCCGACGTCTCAAGAAGGACGTGCTTGAGGGCTTACCCAAGATGCGAAAGGTCGAGGTGGCGTGCCAGCTGTCGCCCATTCAACGTGAAGTGTACGCCGACGTCCTCGCCCGTAACCACAAGGCTTTCAACCAAGGCGCTCACGCCAGGGAGAAGACCAGTCTGCTGAACGTCCTGAAGGAGCTGCAAAAAGTGTGCAACCACCCGTTTTTGTTCCTATCCGCGGAGAAGGATACTTTCCGCGCGGCGCGCAAGAGCGGGCTCGCGAAGAAGGTTGCGCTTGAGGCGGAGGCGGATCGAAAATCGCGAAGCGCCGAGCTGGTTATAGCCGGTTCGCCCGCGCCGCCCGATAACCCGCTCGAATCCGCGCTGCTCCGCAGCTCCAGCGGGAAGATGCAGCTACTCGCCAAGCTGCTCCCGCGGCTGCGCGAGCGCGGGCACCGCATCTTGCTCTTCTGCCAGATGACGCGGATGCTGGACCTCCTCGAGGACTGGCTCAGGGCGTCGGGCGTAGGTTTCGTCACGGGTGACTCTGCGAATATTCCTTCGGCGGATCAATCGAACGGCGCTTCAAAGAAGAAGAGCCAGACCGCGCACACGCCCGTGTACGGCCGCATCGACGGGAGCATGCCGTCCGCGGACAGGCAACGCGCCATCGTCGACTTCAACACCCCGGGCACCGACACCTTCCTGCTCCTCGTCTCCACGCGCGCGGGCGGCCTAGGACTTAACCTCGCCACCGCCGACACCATCGTCCTTTACGATCCCGATTTCAACCCTTTCGTCGACTTGCAGGCGCAATCGCGGGCGCACCGGATGGGCCAGACGCGCGAAGTTGCCGTGTACCAGCTCGTCACCGCCGGGACGGTCGAGGAACGGATCGTGTCCATGGCCAAGTCCAAACTCGCGATTGAGCGTTTGGTGGTTAAAGACGAAAAGGATACCGACACCGCGAAGGAGACGGCGGTGAGCAAAAAGGCGGCGGAGGCGCGTCGCGGCGCCGAGCTCGCGCAGGTTCTCATGCACGGCGCGCGGGGTATCATGACCGACACGGAGGACACACACGGGGCGCACGATGCGGAGGATGCAGATCGCCGGCGGGTGATGGCGGCGGCGGAACCCACCGACGCGGAAATCGCTCGGCTGCTCGATCGCGCCGCGCTCCCGGCGGAGGTTGACGGCGAGGATGAAGACGGAGCCGCGTACCTCGGCGAGATTGGCGTCGAGGGTGCCGAGGGGGGTGCCGAGGGGGGTGCCGAAGGGGGTGCCGATGAGGAGGCGAAGGGTGTCGCGCTCGTGGACTTGCTCGCGTCGCGCGCCGCGAGGCTCGGCGCTAACGACTCGGAGGACACGCTCGGACAACGCGAACGACGCGAAGTCCTTCCCAACCCACACACACACGGGTCAAACCCTAACCCTAAACCCCTAACCCTGAACCACTGTAACGTGTGCGACGGGGATGACGATCCGGAAGGCATGTTACGCTGTCGCGGGTGCACGGCGTGCGCTCACGCGCTTTGCCTCGGGCTGGGCGAGGTACCGGCGGAGCGCGAGTGGTTCTGCGGCGACGGCGAGTGCGCCGAGGTTGGCGAACCCCTCGAGACGCGAAAGACTTCCTCGCAGCAGCCCGCCGCCGCCGCCGCGCTCGACGACGCGGACGTTCACATGTCCGACGGCGAGGATGTTCACCCTGGGGGGAAAGAGGATGACGACGGCGACGAGGACTATACGCACGCGGAGGAACCCGAGGAGGAGGAGGAGGATGACGACGACGACGATTTTCACATCGCGTCGTTGCCCGTCGGGGGATCTAAACGCAGGAAAACTGCTGCGCCCACCAAAGCCGTCGACCACCCGCCCACCGCCGACGCCATCGCATCCGTCCTCCCGGGAGCTGTGGGTGGTCCGCGTGTGGGTCCGGTGCCCATCGCCCCGGCGCCGCGGCCCGGGACTGGCAAAAACCAAGTCCGCTTCCTCCCCACGGATACGTTGGTAGTCGGCGCCGCCGCGAAGCAGATGTTCCGCGTGTGGCACGCCGCGCAACAAGCGCAGCAGATGCTCGAAGTCCGGAAAGCCAAGGATGAGTTCAACTACCTCAGGCTCGCCGACGATACCTTCGCGTCCATCTTGGCAAACGCCCCCGTCGGCGACGGGCTCACCGAAGAGCAACATCTGCCGCTCGACATGTTCCTACCGATTCGCATCTTCGCGTGGAGATACAGCGAGGATATCTTGGCGCGCCAACGGAACGCGGTGGCGATGAAATCCGTCGGCGCCACGCTGGCGCGAGGCCACGCCGAGGCTTCCAGACGCGTCGAGGAGCTCAAAGCGTTCATCGCCGCCTCCCCCGCCGCAGACCGGGACCGAGCCAATTCGGCGCTCGCCAACGCGACCGAGGACATGAAACGCCTCGAGTCCCTGTACGTCTCGCACCTCGGTAGGGCGGGAGAAGCGGACAGCGAGACGGCGGCTGTTCTTGAGTCATCCACGCAGTTGGGCGCGTCTCTGTTTTGCGAGCGGGTGCTGACCGCGACTGGTCGAAGACTCTCGGTTGAGACGGTGAATACGTTTATGTCGTCGACTTGCATCGTGGACCCAAAGACGCGGCACATGACGTGGGACGATAACGAGGGCCAGGCGATATTGCGCAGGCTGTGTGACACGTACACGCGATCGCTGGGTATCGAGTGTTCCATCACGTGCCCGCGGCTGCCGAGTTCACCGGCGCCGGGGGTGGAGACTCAAACTCAAAATCTGAACCAAAATCCTTCCGCCGGCGGCGCCGCGCAGCCGGTGGCTGGGACTGGGCTCACGTCCGCACCGAACCTCGCCGACTTGCTCGGCGCCGATGGGGGTGCGGATGCCGGCGCGTTTGGGGGCTTGGGCGGCTTGGGTGGCTTTGGAGGTTTGGGAGGTTTGGGAGGTCTTGGAGGTTTGGGAGGAGGTCTTGGAGGTCTTGGAGGTTTGGGAGGAGGTCTGGGTGGTTTCGGGGGCTTGGGCGGTTTCGGCGGCCTGGGCGGCCTGGGAGGTCTGGGCGGCCTGGGCGGCCTAGGAGGTGGGCTAGGAGGTGGCCTAGGAGGTGGCCAAGGAGGAGGCCTAGGTGGTGGCGTAGGAGGAGGCCTCAGCGGCCTCGGCGGATACCACGGTCAGCTACTCCAACTGCATCAGCTGCAAGCCCTCGAGACGCAACAACTCCAACAGCAGCTTCAGCAAATGCAGCAGGTGCAGGCGCTGCAGCAGCAGCAGCAGCTCCAGGCGCTCCAGCAGCAGCAGCAGCTTCAGGCGCAGCGCCAGGCGACCGGCCTCGACGCAAAGCAGGAAATCGAGCAGCTTCATAAGCGCCGGCTGATGGAGATTCAGCACAACAAGGACAACGTCAAGCTACACCAGAAGATGCAGCAACGCGCGTCCGTGTTGCAAGCGCACCAGAAGCAAAAACAAGCCCAGGTCCAGGCGCGGGTGTTGCAGCTCACGCAGGCTGAAGGACAAATCAGTTTGGCCCCGCCGATGGCCACACCAAACCCATCCGCGGCGCAGGCGGTACAGCAGCAGCTCACGCAGGAACAGCTCCAACGCGAGCTCTTCGAGCAGTCGCGACCGCCCGGGAGCAAGCTCGAGGGTGGCCAGTCGCACAAACCCAAAGAAACGTCGCATCCCACGCTGCCCCCAGACGAACTCGCGAGACGCGCGTCGCGGGTCAAGGTGCCGCTCATCGAAGGAATACACCCCGACCTCAACTACAACCGCGCGTCGGAGGACGTGACGTCGCACTTAACCCCCGCGCCGATTGAGGAGGATGAGAAGTGCACGTTGCTGACGCCTCGACGCGGAACCTGGGTCTACGCCGTGAAGAGCCCGCTGACCGAACTTCAGCGGCTGTGCGAAACCAAGCCGGTGAATAAACCGGTTGGTTGGGTATCGTCCATGCGACACATGTGCGGCCGGTGGGGTATCGTCACCGCGACGAGGGCGGGATGCGTGGAGTTATGCGTGCACAATCCGATCTCGCCGGGCCGGCCGCAAACGTTTTGGCTCCCGAGGGAAGCGGTGGGCACAATCGTCGACTCCCCCTACGACGACAAGGGTACACACGGGCACAGACACAGGGTCCGCGTGCTGGACGACACGCGCATCGTCGAGATGCTCTGCGAGTCCAAGCCTGATGAGAGTCCGGTGACGTTCGTACGGGCGATCGCGTCGGTCGTTGGCAAAGAAGGCGAGCTGCTCGAGTCCCGGGGGGACATTTTGAAACTTCGGTTCGCGCCCGCGGTGAGCGGTAAGAAGGATGACATCGAGCTCTGGCTACCCAAGGAGGCGGTTGTTATTTGCACGCCGTGGAAGTGATGATGAACCGGTAGTCTACGTACATAGGTAACACGAAGATCAGACTGTTAGAGTAGTGCGAGTAGTGCCGCCGTCGTATGATAGAGTTTACGCTTCCTCGTCGCGACTTTTATCACGTGTGCCAAGTTTCGACATCTCGAGTGGATAATAATAGATGACCTCGGATGTGCCGATGGGACAGGGAGGTGGCGCACGGACGAGGGTCTCAACATGTCGACGTTGACATCCCGAGTCGTCGCGGGATGCGCGAGATCACCCGGGACACGTGAGATCTCGCGGGGGGGCGCGCCCGGACGCGTCGCACGTCGCCGGGCACCCAACTCGCCGTCGAGGTCGCGATCGATGGTCACCCGTCCGGTGCGAGCGTCCGCGGGGCCCGTCGATGGATTCATCCCCGCGATCGACGCCGCCGCCCGCGACGTCGCCGCATCGAACCCCCCGCTCGCGACGTCATCTCTCCACCGCGTTGACCCCATCGCCGACGTCGCCGTCGACGCGTGGTCAGTCTCCGGCGGCACCACCCTCGGCGTCCGATTCGCGGGTGTCGAAACAAAGCTCTTCCAAGCGGGTCTCCTCCCGTACCTCGTATATCTCTACTTCCTCGGTAAGGACGAGGCACGAACACCACCCGCGTCCAACTTCGGCGCCAGGTTCCTCCTCCTCTTCGTCTTCGCAACCATCCCGGCCGGCATCACCGCCAAGACAAAGTACGGAGACATCCTCGCAAACGTCGATCTCCTACACGGAAGCAGCGAGAGTTTACTCACCGTGAGCAACTTTCTATTCGCGTTTGGGTTCGCGGCGGCGCTCGCGGACGCCACAGCGACTAACGGGGGAGGGTCCGTGATGAGGGGCGACGGAGATGGGGCAAATGACGAAGAGAGAGACGCGCGGATGTCGGCTCCGGCGGCGTTATTCACGTTTTTGGCGGCGGCGGGCTCGGGCTGCGCCGCGCTGGCGTTCGCCGGGCAGTCCGCCGGCCTCGCCTCCGCTTTACACGAACCGTCGAACGCGCTGTCGGTACCCACGTGGGCCGTGCACGTGTCTTCCGTGACGGAGTGGTCCGTGGCGATGCGTTTAGTGTGGGTATACGCGGGTGTGAGCGGGAACGGCGGTTGGAGAAATTTGAGTTTCGCGATGGCTCCGTTTCTAGCCTCTGGGTTCGCGGCGTGTACTTTCCATTTGTTCTACAACGCACCGGCGATCAACGCGCTGGTGCCGCTGCAGGCGTTGTTGACGCTCACCGGTAACTGCGCGTGCGGGCTGGCGGCGTGGTCCATCGTCAAGGAGGGCGAACGGCTCGAGACGACTGAAGGCGGTTGGGTTGACCAAACTTTGACCTCCGACTCTGAGTTACGCTTAACTCCGGACGCCTTCGATTGGGCGCCGCGGCCGACGCTCGGGTCCGTGCTCAAGCTCGCGGCGTGGTCCACGATCGGCGCGGCGGGTGTCAAGTACGCCCCGCTGCTCTGCGGCGATTTCTTCCTGACGCCGACGTACGAAAAGGCTCTGGCGATCGTCGCGGCGCCGACGCTCGTATGGTCTTTTATAGTCTTCACGACTCCCGGGTCATCGGGCGCCGGGGATGTCGGCGATGACTCCCCCGCAGACTCGTTCTGGTCCAACCTGAGCATGGACAAGGTCAAGTCGTACGGTAAGGCTGGTACGGTGTCGTACGTGTTGGTGGAGTTGGCGTTCTGGGCCATCGCGTTTCCGGTGGCGTTCGGTTGGTACGGAGTCGCGGAAGGAACTTGGTTGGATATTTCGGACCCAGCGGATAAGGCTCGGTTGTTCGGCGCCGGGGCTGTGTTCATCAACGGGGTACGGGCGCTGGTGCCGTTGAGACTCGCGGCGGCGATCGCGCTGGCGCCCGCGGTGGAAAGCGCCATGGGGGGCGACGCGGATGAGAGTGACGAGAGTGACGACGTGTAATAAGTGCACTTGGTCGGATGAAAAAACAAGACGAGAGTTTCACTCGCCAAAATCACAACTTCAGACGTAAGCCCTCCGCTGCTTTCGCGGCAAGCTGGCGCCGTCGAACGCGTACATCTCCATCGTGAACCTGCTCACGTAGTCCTCCGCGTTGAGCAAGTCGAGAAACTCGCCCATCTCCAGCCCCCCGTCGTTGTTGAAATCGAACCGCTTGACCAAACCCTCCGCCATCCGTCGTCTTCGCACCAGCGACATCGACCCACGCGTGGTTTCCTCCAGGGTATCCACCAGGTCAGTCACGCCCACGACGCCGTCGTCGTCGCGATCGTAGGCTTCGAACGCGCAAAGTGCCTTGTTTTCGTGGGAGCCTCTGTGGCTGAGCGTGATGCACATGGCGAGCCACTCGTGTTGGTCGAGCTTGCCGTCGCCGTCGAGGTCGAAGGTTGTGAGAACGCGCGCGGCGAGCGGATTGTGTTGGCAATCCGGGTGCCATCGTGAAAGCCGGTTGACGGACACGCCGACGGTGTTATTGGCGTAATCGCCCGCGGCGTACTCGCGCAATGCGTCGAGGTACGCCTTGTTGATCGCCGCAACCTCGGCGCGGGACGCGAACTCGCCGCGTCTCTCCGCCAAGATGCGAAGCGTACGTTTCTCCTCCTGCGGCAGCCACGGCTGGCTCTCGTCGTCGGAATCGTAGTCGAAGGTTATGGGGTGAACTTTGCCGCTGTGAGATTGGTGCGTGGCGACGTAGTTCTCGAACACGGGCCCGGCGCTGATGATCGTCCCTCCGCCGGGTTTGTACGATCCGGAGCGATCGTCGCGGGTTGAGGGTTTAGAGGTGCCACAGCCCATGGTTGGTGCGCGCGTCGTAAATGTCAAAAACGTTGACCGCCGCGGGAGATCATGGAGAAAAAAAACGGCCGCGCGCCACAGTCGACGAGATGATTTTTGAACAACTGCGGATCTGGGAGTGCCCTTCACTACTTCGGGCGGCGCACCGCGGCATCCGTCATGCCGCTCGTGTCGTGCATCGACGGCGCGCGCATGGACGTCGACGGCCAGACCGTCGATGACCCGTTCGCGTGGCCCCCGAAGGACACCACCGCGGACGTCGGACCCGTCGTGCCGATGGGCAGAGCGTGCTGCGCGAGGCTCGGGCTCGATCCCGCGGTGGTGTCCAGGGTACAGGTGGAGGTGTGGGTGGTGAACGACGGGTCGATGTTACGAATACGAAGCGTGGGGACCAACCCCACGCCGTGGTTCCCCAAACGCGACGGCCACAGACGCAGGCTCCTGCGGAAGGGCGATTGCGCCACGCTTCACGACGGAGATCGCTTCGGCCTGCTCACGACCGAGCCCGAGCCAGGGTCCGTGCGCTGGGTCGCCGCCGCCGCTGACGCAACGGGCGGCGGCGCGCTCGGTCCCACCACCGGCATCGAAGCATCGAAGCGTGACGCGCCGTCCGGCGGGGTCCAAGCGCCGGCGCCGCCGTCCAAGCGCATCAAGGACGACGATACCGACGACGACGTCATCATCATAGATGCCGATCCACAGTCTAAACCCACGCCGGCGCCCGTCACGAAACCCACGATGCTCGTCCTCGTCGGCCCTCCCGGCTCCGGCAAGAGCACGATGTGCGCCAAGCTCCCGCCCACACGATGGCGCGTCGCCAACCAGGACACCATCGGCAAGAACGGACGAAGAGGCACGCGCAAGCAATGCCTCGACGCCGCTCGCAAAGCGCTGACCGATTTAACCCAACCCAAACACGTCGCCGTCGACAGATGCGGGCTCACGCACGACCAGCGCGCGGACTTCGTCGCCCTCGCGGCGGAACTCGGCGCGAACTGCGAGTGCGTCTTTTTCGATTTGCCGAGGGAGGAGGTGTTCAATCGGGTGCGAGCGCGCGTGAATCACGTCGGCGGCGTCGAGGGTGAGAAAGGCGTCGGTTGCGTCAAGCGCATGATGGGCGGCAAGGCGAACACGCCGCCGCACAGCAAGGAGGGATACACGAATGTGACGAGGTGCGTCAACGCGTGGGAGCAGGACAACGCGGCGGCGGCGTACGCGGCGTTCGGTCCTCCCGTCGCCGGATGGAAACCGGAACGTTTCCAGAAGTCTTTGGAAGCTTCCGGCCCCGCTCCGTCCACCGAACCCAAGCCACAAGCCAAGCCCGGTCCAAACGCGTTCGCCGTGATGATGGGCGCCGCCAAGTCCAGTCCCGTGGCCAAATCCAAGCCGCCGATCGCCGAGACTAAGCCAAAGGCAGGAGCGGGCGGCGTGGGGGCTCCGTGGGCGCGGGGATTGGTGGACGTCGCCGCCGATCCCGCGGGTAAGGATGGTGTTTTGTGGCACGACGAGACGCTCGTGGTTCTGGAGGACAAGTACCCGAAAGCCGCGGTGCACTATCTGGTGCTGGCGCGGGACCCGGGGTTGGCGCGCGGGCCCAGCGCGCTACGAGCCGAGCACGCGGACTTAGTGGACCGGATGGCGGAGGTGGGTGAAAAGATTGCTCGGGAAAAAGAAGGCTCGGCGGGTGTCGTTTTCCGCTCTGGTTTCCACGCCAAGCCCTCGATGCCGCAGTTGCACCTGCACGTCATATCGCAGGACCTGCGCGGGAGTGGGATGAAGACTCGAAGGCACTGGAACACCTTCGCGACCGACTTTTTTAAGGATGCGGAGGACGTGGCGGCTGTCCTTCGAAGGGACGGGAAGGTTGACTGGGACGAGGAGGAGGAGGAGTCGGGCGTGGCGATGGCGAAGCTTCGGTGCCACAGGTGCGGGGACGGGCCGTTTAACCAGATGCCCAAGCTCTTCGCGCATCTCGACGAGTGCCGCGCGCCGTGCGAGAAGGGACGCAAGCTCTAGAAATGGCTCTAGAAAGGTTGGTCAAGACCCGACGCGAGACGCGACGTTGATAAATTTCCGATTGATTTTATTATGTTGGAACAAGACACCCGCTATCATAAACCCCGTACTCTACATGAGATCTTCCGACGCACGCTTAGAGGAGCTGGGCGAGGTAGTACCCGATACCGACGACGCCGATCGCGGTCGCGGCGGTGGTGATGAGCGGGGCGTTGGACGCGGCGCCGCCGGACGCCTTTCCAGTCTCCGGGTCGTAGTTTGCGAATCGGGACCTGGGCGCGTTGCACTGGGGGCACTTGTAATCCTTGCCTTGCTCGCCGAAAGGTGTGGGGAGGGTGTACACGTAGCCGCAGTCGACGCAGACGTGCGTGGCGCGCTCCTTCTGCGCGGCGGAGAGCTTCCTGCCGCCGAAGCGGGGGGGAGACGGGCGCTTGGGAAGGCGCTTCACGTCGACGGTGGCCGCAATCTTGGCGTCCCGGACGATGACAAAGTCCACCTGCGATGATTGGCAAGGAGGGGGAGGGTCAGGGATGCGTCGTTCGAGGCGGGTTTGGGTCGCAATCACGATGCGCGTCGGTGCTACGTAGCGGCGGGATTGCATCGACGTGGAGTGTCTATGCGCACAGCTGTGCTGTCGGGGCGATTGGCGTTGAGGAGCTCGTCTCACCTGGTTGGGGCAGGCATTGAGCGCCGATCGGACGAATCCGAGCTGGTCGGCGGGCCAGAGCTCGTCGCCGAAGAAGGAGGAGGTGTAGACGACGTAGTCGCCCGCCTTGAGCCCAGCCTTGGCGGCGTTACCGCGCGCGGAGGCGATCTCGACGCCGCCGGAGACGCCCTTGTTGGACGCCTTGAGGTTAACGCCGAGGGGCTTTTCGACGGTGATGATCGTCTCGCCCGCGGCAGCGCGGGTCGCGACGACGCGGCGCGCGGGTCCCGCGGCGGCGACAGCCTTGGACCTGACGCGCGCGCCGGCGAAGGAGGAGCCGCGGACCGCGGTGAGGGGGGTGGCGACGGTGGAAAGGGCGGCCATTGCTATCGGCGACGTATCGGCGTCCGATGGAAGTGCGCCGACTGTCGGGGCACCCGACGCGCTCGCTTATCGACTCCCAGTTGTGGATTGATGCCTGCCACGTCATCCAGAACCCTGGCTATTTCCGCAAACATACTCAACCATGACCGTCATAGCTCGATCGCAGAGATTATGATTAAGAGAAACACCACAAGCAAATAGTTAGGAAATGAAATGCGAAATAGAGACTCTCTATTCAGAGATTTCAACAGAAACTCAATCCAGAGCATGGCGCGCTTGCCCGGACTCGGGCGCACGGCTGGAGCTGCTCCTTACGTCGCGATCGCGGTGGGGATCATATCTGGCCAGTACATCTTCAACCAGCCCCTTAAAGACTACGTCGCCAAGCAGCCAGCCAAGCCCCCAAACTAGCCAGAGCACTGAGAGTCGTGAAGGAGACACAAAAAGATTAATGAGCGGCGGCGGCGAAGGGGGCGCGGATGGGGCGCCTCCCGGCCCGTCCAAGCGCCCGAAGGTCGACCACGACGCCACGCCGAGGCACCTTCGCGCGGTGGAGTTCTACTGCGGCGTCGGCGGCCTCCACTACTCCTTGTTGCGCGCCAGGCCGGGCGCCAAGGTGGTCGCGGCCTTCGACATCAACCCGAACGGCAACGACACGTACGAGCACAACTTTGGAGTTCGCCCGTCCCAGAAGAACATATACGGTCTGCCGGTATCGGCGTTCGATAAGCTCGACGGCGGCGTCTGGCTGCTCTCGCCGCCGTGCCAGCCGTTCACGCGTCAAGGCCACAGGAAGGACAAAGACGACGGACGCTCGCAATCGTTCCTTCGATTGTTGGAAGAAGTCTTGCCAAAGCTCCGAGACCCGCCGTCGCATCTGCTGGTGGAGAACGTCGTGGGGTTCGAACGCTCCGAGACGCGCCACACGGCCGTGCGGACGCTGCACGACCTCGGGTACGACACGCGGGAGTTCATGTGTAGCCCGAGGATGTTCGGCGTGCCTTACAGCCGGCCGCGGTACTTTCTCCTGGCGAAGATGAAAACAATCGGGTGGGCCGACGGGGACTGGAACGACGACCGGGACGAATACCCGGCGCGGAACGAGGGAGGACCAAAAGTATGGGAATCACGTTTACACCGATGCCAGCCACCCTCGCGGCTCAGCGCGACGAAGGAGTGGGTACCGGCCGGTGTGAAATGCGTGTATCCGCGCGATTTCGAGGGCGATACAAAGGCGGAATACGAGGCTAGGCAGATCAAACACGGGGCTTCTGTAGAGCCGGACCCGAGTCTTCCCACGTACGGGTACCCGGTCGCGCTCATGGGTACGTTCTTGGGTTACGGTAACACCGGGATTATGGGTCATGGGGATGATGAGGAGATGCGCCTGTTCAGTACGTACGCGGTACCGGAGAAGGACGTGAGGGTCGGTTTAGGCGCCGTGGATCTCGTGTGCGCCACGTCTTACAAGTGCAACTGCTTCACGAAATCATACGGCAAATACGTCAAAGGGACGGGGTCGATGGTGACGGACAGGCTGGTGAACAAGGAGACGTGGGACGGGCGCGTGGCCGTGGCGGGCGGGACGGGCGGCGACGACGACGGTGCCCTCCCCCGGCTGAGGTACTTCACGGAAAGGGAGATTGCAAAGATACATTCGTTTCCGAGTGACTTTTCGTTTCCGGCGCACATCACGCGGGCGCAGAGGTACGCGTTGCTGGGTAACTCGCTGTCCGTGGCGTGCGTGGCGCCGCTGATCGATCACCTGTTGAACGATCCGTCGGTGCCAGGGGAACAGCCGCCGCCGCGGCGAACGGTGGTGGCGCTAACAACGGACGTCGTCACGAAGTAGACTCTATCGTTAGTTAGTATAGGCGCGCGGGACTAATAGACGTACGGTTCTCTATTACGGCTAGCCGCTACCGTCGTCACTTGACCGCCGATTGCTTAGCCTTTCGCATGGCCCGTAGCTTCGCCCCGGAGTACAGCGCGAATCCCAACAGCGCCACCAACGCTCCACCCAGCATCTGCCACGACCAATCCCGCGTCTCGCCGAACAAAACTCGGCTGAAGATGAACAACATCGCGACTTTCACGTTTCCCAAGACAGTCGTCGTCGTCGCGCTCGTCACCGCGATGACCTTGTTGTGAACCCAGTTGTACACCACCGCGTTGGCGCACCCTAAGAGCACCAGCCTCATCAAATCCCCGCCGCTCACGAACGCCGGTTCACCGACGATTCCACCCGCGGTGCCGGGCTCGACGTCGCCCGCGCTACCTAACAACTCGGTGCCCTCGATCTCCACGCCGTCTAGCAACACGGCTTCCGCAATCTCCGGCGTCGACATCGCGAGCCGCGTCATCATCCGACTCCACTCCATGCTCGCGCTGACCGGCGCGAGCAGCCCGAGGACGACCGGGGAGGTGTAGAAGGTGAGGTACAACGCGTTGAGCCGCTCGGGGCCCATGATGCGACCGCTGAACGTCATCATCAACGCGTTTGACAACGTCGCCACGACGCAGAAGACGACGCCGATGGTCTCGTCGGGGCGTTGCTTGGACTTGTCCGCGCTGCCGGCGATCGTGGCCATGACCCCGGCGGCGACGAGGAGCAAACCGGCGGCTTCCAGCGGGGACGGGACCTTGTTCTCGACGACGACGGCGCACGCGGCGCAGACCACCGGGATGGATGCGCGGATCACCTGGTTGAAGGAGAGGGACAGGTGGAGCAAGCTGGCGTTGTTCAGCGCGATGTTGACCGCCATGAAGCCTCCGATGGCGACCAAGGCTTTCCACAGCCGTCCAACGGTCTGCACGTGCGTCTCCCCGACCGGTTTACCGCTGAACACGACGGGGGCGAGGGAGCAAATCTGGAACGTCAGGTGTGCGCACGTCAGGGAGACGGGGTAACGAAACCCGGCGTGCCCGAGGGTGTATCGGTTCAGCAGGTTGAGGGATGAGTTCAGGCCGAGGTAGAGGACGATGATGAGCGCGGTCCTGGCGGGGCTCGTCTTCGGGGCGCCGCCATCCGCGGGCTTGCCATCCTCCACGCCCATCGGTGCGCGCGAGGGTTTTGAAAAGGTGGGTTGTAAAAGGGTGGATTGTACAGCTGTACAGAGTTCAGCACCGCAGACGCTTTGGACCACTTACGGTGGCGCCATGACGAGCGCACTCGCCGTGATTTCCCAACCGGCGGCGGCTCGCGTTCGCCTCGAGCCTCGCGTGTCGTCGCGCCGTGTCGTGCGCATCCGCGGCCATCCCCGCGGCCATCGCAGCAGCGGAGGTGCGCGCCACCCCACCCGATTCAACGCGTCCAGATATTTTCTCCCCAACCCGCTAACAACGATTTCCCGCGTCTCGCCTCCGTGGAAGTCCATCCCTCACCCGTCTTCCCCGTCCCGTCGCCTTCCCATCGCAGACGCGCGCTTGAGTATCACGCGTCGCGGAGTCGTGACGTGCTCGCTCACCGGCGATGACGCGCCGAGGATGATGACCCCGCCCGACGACGACAACTTTGGCAAGATGGCGATGAGCCCATCGCGACCCAAATCTGTCCTCGCCGACTTCGCCATGGACACGGTCCCCGCTTCCACCGCATCGACCGCGAACCACCGCATCGCGAAGGCAACCGCCGCCGTCGCGCTGGGATCCGCGTCCCTCCTCGCCGCGCACGCCGCGCTGCCACCCGCGGTCCCCGGCGTCGGCATCGGCGTCGCGCGCGCATCCACATTCTCGCACATCAAAGATTACACAATGACCGACGTGCTCTACTACAGGTTCCAGAAGATCTTCGCGCTGCCGTTGCTCGGCAAGATCTTCTGCCTCGTGGCGTTCACCGTCCCGGTGGTGTTCGCGGGCGCGATCGCGTACAAGCTCGTGGATCTGGTTAACGCCAAACTCGACGGCGACGGAGGCGACAACGAGACCGAGTCGTGGACCGACGCGTTGGCTAATTCGTTTTATCTATTGAACAACGTCCCGGGCGCGGACGCGACGACGGACGAGTGGGACACACCATCGGGCCAGCGCCGCGGGTTCGTCACGCAGTTCATCGTCTTCGTCGGCCTCTTCGTCTTCGCCATCATCATCGGCATAATCTCCGATGAGATCACCGCGCAGGTGGAGGAGGTGAAAACGGGAAACAACAAAGTCGTCGAGAGCGACCACACCGTCATCGTCAACTGGAACTCCCAGCTCGTGCCACTGCTCAAGCAGATGGCGGTGGCCAAATCGGAACGCGCGGGAACCTTCGACAGACCCGTGGTTCTCCTCGCGGACGTGGACAAGGAGCTCATGGACGAGACAATCGGCGAAGCGCTCGAGGAATCGCCGCCGTTGCAGGTGGGTTTATTTACATTTACAAGTACGTACGGGCAATTAGACTGACGTCGTGTTTTCATTGCAGGTCGTGACGAGGCGGGGTAACCCTTTCGACGCCGAGGACCTCGCGCGTGTCAACGCGTTCGCCGCTCGACGGGTCATCATCCTCCACCCGCACGAGGACGAGGTTGGCTTGTTAGGCCAAGGCGTGCACGCGCGGGACGAGAGCGACGAGAGCGCTTCGCGCATTAAAGAGCTCCAGTTTCAACGCGAACAACGCGAAGAAGCGCTCAAGGCGACGGTGATTCTCAACTTGCTCAACGACAAGGCGCACGCGAACCCGGACGTCGTGGTGCAGATGCCGTACAGGCTCCCGGACGCGCAGGACTTGGTCGGGCACGCGCTTAAGATCACGCGGAGCCAAGACGCCGACGCGGAAAAAATGTTCGGCGTGAGCTCGCCCAAGGACGGCGCCCCCGACACTCGGTACGTGCAGGTCCACGGCACGGAAAACACGGGGAAGATCTCCGCGTTCGCCGCGTTCCAGCCCGGCATCGCGCGCGTCTTCGAGGTGTTGTTCGAGCAGGACGACGCCACCCCCGAGTTTTACCTCTCCGCCGCGCCGCAGTTCGCGGGCAAGTCCTTCGGCGAGGCTTGGCGCATGTTACCCCGGGCGACGCTGTGCGGTGTGTCCCACGGCGACGGGTCCGTCACATTGGCCCCGGATGACTCGTACGTCATTCAAGCCACCGACGAGGTTGTCCTACTCGCGGAGTCCTCCACGGTGGACATAACCCCGGTGGACGAAGCCGTCACGCCTCGCAAGGTGAGTTTCTTTTAATTAGTCTATCGTATGGGCAATTTGATTGATGACGATATGTTTTGTTCATACAGGGCTCCGAGCGGTATTACATGAAGGCGCTGGAAGGCATGGTTGGCAGTAACCAAGGCGCGAAGAAGATTCTCTTCGCGGGGTACAACGACGAGACGCTGTTGGCGGTGAAGCTCGCGCAGGACATGGCGCCGCGCGGGTCCGAGGTTACCATCTTGGCGGAGACCATCCCGGCTGATGAGCTCGGGGAGTTGAGGTCAACGCCGAATTGCAAACTCCGGGTGGTGAAGGGCGTGCCGTCTTCCCACGAGCACTTGCGATCCGTTCCCGTGTACGCTCAGGACAGCGTGGTGATCATGCCCGGGCGGGACCTCGGTAGCAAGGCGGAGGAGGACGCCACGGTGTTGGCTACGATTTTGCAGACGTACGCCAACTGCGAGCTGCGAAGGTCGGGCGCGGCGGACCCGAGCGACATAACGTATAAGAACCCGCACATCGTCGCGACGCTCAACACGGACAGCGCGCGGAGCATCGTGGAGTTGATGGGCACGGTGGACACTCGGCATTCGAACGAGATCCCTGACGTCATCATGTCCGATGACCTGATCGGCGGAGCGCTGTTGCAGGTTGCGGCGAACCCCAAGATGGCTTCGCTTTTCGACGCGTTGCTCGCGACGGAAGGGCACGAGTGCTACATACGCGACGCTGACCTCTACGGCGGCTTGGACACCAGAGCGGATTCAAGTTCTGCTGAAGAGAAAGAGGGTTCGGACGCCGGTGACTTGGCAGAGGCTGGACCGGTGCGGTGGGGGGTTATTTGCGAGCGAGCTCGGGAGCGTGATGAGTTGGCCATGGGCGTCATGAGGGCGGACGGCGACATGGTAATCTCGCCCGCGAAGGACGAGACGTTCGTGTTCGGCGAGGGCGACCGCATCATCGTCCTCGCGGATAGCCTGTGAGTGTACTCTAAATTGAAGGGACGCCGTTGTGATGAATGACTTATTTTAAATGGGCTCAGAGTTGATATTAAACCCGCGTGCTCCCGGGGTGTTTCACCCCGCGTTTGCGTCGCTCGTGGCGGATCAGTCAATCGGTGCTTCATGACCGGTCATCAATCAAGTGGTTCATTCCCACCGATTAGGAGAGCTGGCCGCAGTCGGCGATCATGACCTGCTTGGTGGTCTTGCCGGAGGAGGTACCGACGCCCTCGACCGCCTTGACGACGTCCAGACCCTTGGTCACGGAGCCGAACACGACGTGCTTGCCGTCGAGCCAGGCGGTCTGCACGGTGCAGAGGAAGAACTGGGAGCCGTTAGTGTTGGGTCCCGCGTTGGCCATGGAGAGGATGCCGGGGCCGGTGTGCTTGAGCTGGAAGTTCTCATCCGCGAACTTGGCGCCGTAGATGGACTTGCCGCCGGTGCCGTTGTGGTTGGTGAAGTCGCCTCCCTGGCACATGAAGTCGGGGATGACGCGGTGGAAGGAGGAGCCCTTGAAGCCGAAGCCCTTCTCGCCGGTGCAGAGCGCGCGGAAGTTCTCTGTTTGGGATAAGTCGGGGTGGTCGAGATGGGTTTGGTCAGGCTTTGGTCCGTGGTCGATCGAAGCGTTTTTTGACGGCGGCGACAGTTCGGCCCGGAAAAGTGCGGGAGCGGGGGGGTAATAAAGATGAGGGCGACGCGATCTGGGCGACGGGACGCACCGGCGGTCTTGGGGACGACGTCCGCACGGATCTGTGGACGTGGGAGGGTGGTTGATGGGGAACGAGGGTCAGTCACGGGGGTTCAGCCGCCGCGCGGCGATGGAACGCGCGTCGCCGTCGCGTCGGATCTCAGGATCTTTCCCGATCGCGGATCTGAGATATTTGCCGATCTGGCGACGCGGGCGTTGGGACGGCGTTGGGACACGGGAAAAGGGGAGGACTCACGGTCATCTCGATGCGGCCGGCGGGCTCGCCGCCGATGGACATGTCGAAGAAGCAGACGGGGTTGGACATTTTGATGTGTTGTGTGTGTGAGTTCGCGTGTGGAAGTGACTCGTGACGTGGATGATGATCGCGCTTTTTCAGTCTCGACCGCCGCCCTCTACTTGTAAAGGCGGTTCGGACAGAGGTGCCAACCGAGAGTCAGCTGGGAGCCACAGCGAGGGACGCGGGAAAACCACCGGACATCCACCCGGCGGCGCTTGACCCACATCTCGACGAGGCGGTACGTAGAGATACACGCGTGAGTGATCTCATCGCGAACATGGCGGCGGGCGAGCTCAGCAGGCTGCTCGACCAAGACGGCGATGGGGGAGTCGACGAGGCGGCGGAGCGGGTCGAGCAAGCCGAGATCGCTCGCGCGCAGGCGGAATCCGACGCCGCCGAGGGCAATCGCAGGCTCCAGGTCGCCAGGCAGCAGTTCGCCGAGTACGCGGAGTCCAAGGCGACCGAGGCCGCCGGCCTCGGCGCCATGATCCGCGACCTACTCAACGCGTGCGAAGGCGTCGGCGCCGAGGCGCTGACGAAGAAAGTCTGCGAGATCAAGGAAACCATGGACGCAGCCGAGGCTGAGGCGCGCGCGATGGCCTCCGACGCGTCCAAGGATGCGGCGAAGAAGGCCAAGCTGACGAACGCATCGGACGTGGATGCAGCGCCGATGGAGACGTCGGCCAACGGCGCGCTCGCGACGGCGGCGGATGCCGACGAGGACGAGGACGACGTCGCGATGGGCGACGACACCGCCGGCGCTCTGGACGCCGCGGCTGCCGACCTCGACCCTTCGATGAACTTCGTCGAGCGCGCCAAGTACATCCCGCTCCGGCTCGACATGGAGGAGCGCAAGCTGCTCCGGCTGCTCGAGGCTGCGTTGCACGTGAGCGAGTACACGGACAAAGTCGACGTCCTCACGTTTCGAAGCAAGACGCAGCGCATCACCAAACAGCTTAAAGAGATCTGCGCCATCATGTGCGGGCTCGTGGTGGCGACGGACTACCGCGCCGGGCAGCAGCTCATCAAGGACAAGGAGTTCGTGGACAACGCTCGGTTTTTTCAGCGGATCTTTGAGATTGGCCGGCGGCACAAGGTGATGAACCCGGAGAAGATGCGAAGCGAGTACGGCAAGATGATCTACCTGCTCCAGGACTCGCAGATGGCTGACGTCCAGGAGCTGTTAAACTTCAAGCTCGTCGAGCCCATGCGCACCGCGTACGAGCTGCTCGCGGAGAAGAAGGGTTTGGCGATGCTGAAAGACGGCCTGATGCACCAGGCCACCGCGGAGATCATGCACGAGGGCAAGCCCCGGATCCAGGTGCAACGCGAGATCAAGGCGAAGGAGAAGGCTCGCGAGCACCTGAGCCGTCGCTACGCCCACTCCGATCTCAGCTCCGAGGAGATTCTCAGCGTGCTGTACTCCGTATCGGACAACAACGCGTACCTCCGATTCAACCGCGATCCGGTGGACAGGATGATCGGATACCTCAAACAGTACTTCGATCCCAAAAACCCCGAGCCCGGTTTTTCGCTCGGGATCACGATGGGCATGGGCGGCGCGCGCCTGTCCCACAACCACGAGCGCCAGTACACGTACGTCATGCAGTCCATGATGCTGTGGAGAGAAGTGAGCAACGACATGTTCAAGCTGTGGTACCTCGCCGAGAACGACTTGCTGCGAGAGGGCGCGCACTACCAACTCACAAACACCGGGCAAGGACTGAACCGAGTGCAGTCCGCGCCGCAGACGAACAAGGCGATTCACCAGGTGCTCGGCCGGTGCCAGAGCAAGCTCGGGCACTGGGTCGGGAGCAGCGTCGTGCACCTCGGCGATCACAACGTCCCGAACGCGCTCATGTTCATCGATAAGTACACGCAGGTGCCGCGGATCTTGAACCCGACCGCGCTGGTAGTCGCGAGGGTGGAGGAGCTGTGCGAGGATGACGGTTTACGGCAGTACGTGGAGAGCACGTTTGGAGGGATCGACGAGTGCAGGAAGACAATCTTGGCGGACTTTTTCAGGCACGCGTTTGACGGGAGCGGGGCGGATAACTTCTTCGACGCCGGGTCTTGCATCGACGGTCGGTTGACGAGCGCTTGGAACTGGTGCTCGAAGATTGAGAAGAAGTCGTACTATCCGGTGTTTTCGCTCGCGGGGTTCACGGGGTTCGACGGCGGGGATTTCAGGTCGTGATTGGTGGGGGTCGTGGACGGGGGAGCGCGTGGGACGACGGCGATACACATTCTTTTACATCGAGTAACTCATCACGAGGCAATCACCGAGACTCTTCGATCATTCTCTCCTCGTGCGTTTCTGCCCCTACTACTACTACTACTACTACTCATATTCTGTATCGGTGTCGTATCCATCAGCTTCTGTCACGGGAGTTGCGCCTCTGGTCCTCCACAAAGTGTCTCCGGTTGCGAGGTGGAACTTGGACCACCCATCTTCGATTTGCTTCTGAATCAAACCCATTTGAAATCTTGAATCAACAGAAGCCGTCTTTCGCTCGAAGCCTTCGAGTGGATGCCGTTTCAGGCTTTGCCTGAGATTCCGGCTGTTCGAAGAGGGTTTAGGGTTAAACCTAAACCCTCCGTCGTCGTCGAGGCCGATATCCGCCATCGTGATTCCCTCTCGCACACACCAGTTCCGCACGTTTATGACCCCTTGATAGTCCGGGCAGGGATACGTACAAGAACCCTCACCTTTCTCGAATACAAATACCCCATCCTCCTCCTCCGTCGGGATATCCACCACGTAGTGGGTTCGTTCCCAAAGTCTTGTCCACGCGTTGCTCTGTATCATCCACCCTTTGTGATGTTTCCAAAACCAGGAGAGAAGCCTGTGGTATTTCGCCGCGACCAAGCCGTACTGAACAGAAGTGGTTCCGTAAGTTTGTCTCACCTCATCGAGCGGCGTGTACACATGATCATGCGGGTCGACCCGATGTACCTGCTCGATGTATGGTCTCATATGCACACTCACGCCGCCTTCGATGAGCGCTCTGATTGCAAAGTATACCGCGTCCTCCTGCAACACGGCACCCTGCTCGATCAGGAAAAGCATAACATCGAGATGCCCGTTATGCGCGGCGAGACTCGTGAAGTTAATCTCTCCCCACGTAGGATACCTACGCCTCGGACCTGTTCTCTCGTCCTTTACGACCGAGTCCCAGTGATTATCCATCATGTGGCGCAACATGTCGAGGTCACCTCTCTTGACGACTTCGTAAAAAGGTGCCACGAGATCGTAGACTGCCGCGCCGCGAGTCGTCAACCACCTGGCGCACTCCAAATGCCCACGAGTCACCGCCGTGTACAACGCCTGCTTAAACTTAACACCCTTGGAGTGAAGCCACTGCAAATCGTCCAGGTTTCCGCGAGCTGCCGCGAGTTCGGCGAGGGACAGTTTATACATAGCCGGTGGCTTATCCGATCCAGCTTCGCCTTCAAAGTCGTCTTCTTCATCGATAATCCGGATTCGAGGGTTCTTTCCGGCGGCGTAGCGCAGACAGTCAAAGTTTGAATGTTTCCCATCCTTGAATAGTCGACGCTGTCTCCTCAGAAAGTTATGCATAAGTCCGGCCTGCAAAGGGAATCCCGCGACTGTAAAAAGATATTTCAAAATCTCCAGCTGACCATACCCGGCGGCGGCGGAACATACTCCCCGCAATTCGTCTGACCACCTGTCCCTCTGCTGCAAAGTACGGCCTCCTCGGTGTTCAAAACATCCCTTGATGGCTGCAAGATTCCCTCTCTGTGCGGCGTCCTTCAAGAAGCCCGGGAGAAATTCAGAGTCTGGTCCAAACCAATCATCGTTCAAGCCATGCAAGTCAACCTCGTGCGGTTGTGTCCCTACGTCATTGAGCGCACGTAAATATCGCAGCATCTCGACATCGTCATGTTTGACGGCGATGCCGAAGCAATCAACATAGTCTCCCGCCCCTCCTACATAGACCGGTTGCTCATCGTCAGGCACGTCATTCCAGGGTACGAAGTACTTTTCGTTGATCCAACGTAAGGTCTCCAGCCTCGCCGCCGCCGTCAGCTTGGGATCCCTCTTCTTCTCTCTGTCAGCGCATTCTGTGGCATGACGCTTCAAGAAATAGGGCCTGGTTCCTGGTAACACCATTAGTTTCGTCCGCTGACCAGTGACCATGTTGCCGAAGTTAAGCACTGCGGGCATGCCCCAATTGTCCCCGAAGTAATCCTGCACGTGGGATGTGACTTTGAAAAGAACCGGTGCATACCCGAGTTCAAACTCATCCTCTTCATCCAAGCCCCTATCCGATCTATACTGGGATGTCCACCAATCATCGCCGGTCGCATCCAGGGTCTCCGTCGCCCACTTCAACACGTGAAGGTGTCCTCTCATGGCCGCGTTCATGCACACCTGCCAACTCAACTCGGCTCCCTCGCTCACGAGCCACTTCACCACTTCGAGGTTCCCCTCCCTCGCGGCCAACCCACACCAGTCGCGCCCGATCAAGCGTCGAATGGTCTCTCTCGAGAACTCTATGGAATACCGCGTTGACTGGAGGGCAGACAGCACAACAGCCCCTTCATGATGAAGGTCGAACCGTTCCAGGTCGGCGCGCATCGTCGGGTCTTCCCAGTCCTTGGACACCTTCCAACCGATGGCCCCGTCTCGCAACGCCCGCTTCGCACTCTCGATAGTTCGGAGACGACTGGTGAGCGGCATGGTGCAGTGACGGGGTGTTAGCCCAGCCTCTTGAATCGCGAGGCGACACGACTTGTTCACGCGCGAGAACATCACGCGGTCGACCTCATCGTCCAGCCGCGGGAGCACGTTCTCCAGGAGGACCTCGCGGGGAATCGCCTTCAGGAACTGACCGAGGCCGGCCACCTCACGGTATACGCTGAGGCACGCGCTGTTGACACCCGCGAACGCGACCGCGTCCTTCGCCGGAAGGCTCTCGACCACGCGCAGCTGTACATCCCGCGGCAGCGACTCAAACCCTGTCGTGTCGCCGTCGATGTCCATGGTGGCGGTCATGCATGGGGCGGTTGGAAGTGATGGGCGCTTTTTGAAGATGGGGTGCCCATGTCTGAGACCCATTGTTTGAAGCGCGTGGCAGGGGCGGCGGACGCGGTAGGGGCTTCGCGGGCGAGGCGGAGGCGAGTGGCGGACCGCGCGCTCGGGGCACTTCGCCATGGTCGCCCGCAGCTTCCTTGGCATCCACCCGCTGCACCACAGCAAGCTGTGGTACTTCCTCTCCTTCGGCGCGTTCGCGTGCCTCTCGCCGTTCCTTCCGCTGTTCTACCGCGCATGGGGCATCGACGAGCGGCAGATCGGTGCGATCAACTGCCTGCGCCCGCTGGTGTCGTTCTGGGTCACGCCGATGTGGGGCGGACTCGCGGACTGGAGCGGACGGCACAACGCCATCCTGTTCGCCAAGATGCTCGCGCAAGGGTACGGATACTCCGGACTCCTGTGGCTCCTGCCGAGCCACTCGTTCAAGATCCTCTTCGCCTACGTGGCATGCCTCGAGGCGCTCTGCTGCGCGAACAACTCGCTCGCGGACAGCGCCACCGGTCAGATGTGCAGGCGCGCACAGCGCCTCGGGGAGTCCCCTCACGGCGGGATCGACTACGGCTCGCAACGACTGTGGGGCGCGGTGTCGTGGGGATACATCTTCGCGCCCCTGTCGGGAGCCATCCAGACCTTCTCGCCGCCCGCGGTGAGAACCGTGTTTCCATTCGTCGCCTTTCCCGCGTTGCTCACGGCGTCGGCGTTCGTGTCCCTGGGCATGGACTTCACGCCAGCCGAGCATGGGGAGGTTGAGAAGACGGAGGCGGGTGGGGAAGGGAGGGAGGGTGTGCCCGTGCCCGGGGGCTCGGACTTTCGCACCCCGCGTAAATCAATCGATGCTTATAAGATTGACAACGACGAGGAAGTGCTTTTAGAGATGGTGCAGGTGCGATCCTCACCCGATGACGTAGACGACGGGACCGATCCGGCCGCGCCGTCGCCGGTGAGGATCGATCCGCGCACGGGCTACGCCGGTTTAGGCCCTGGTTTCAACGGAGTGGCCACACCTAAGAAGGAGGGCACGGCCGTCAACGTTCTCGGCGTCGACCTTTCCGTTCACGAGGACGGTTCAGAAGCCGGGGAGTTCTCCGACGACAGCGCCGCGGCGATGGATGGGGTCGTGGGGACTCCTTCGGCCGTCGCGGGTTCGACTCCCACACGGGGCGAAACACGTGTGGCGCGTCGGGTGTTCGCGGTGGTGTCCGAGCCGAACAACGCTTTACACTTTTTACTGTTTCTGCTGATGGGCGCGTCGATGGCGGTGACGGATACGTTCCTGTTCCTGTGGCTCGAGGAGCTCGGCGGGTCCCGGTTCCTCATGGGCCTGGCGTTGATGTGTACATGCCTATCCGAGGTTGTCGTCTTTGCGAAAGAGGCTGCGATCAAACGCGCGTTGTCCACCGAGTGGTCCATAGCGCTGGTGCTTTTTTGCTACGGGGTGAGGCAGGTATTTTACGCGACGTTGCCCTCGTGGTCCACGCCGTGGGTGGTCCTTCCCGTCCAGTTGCTTCACGGCATAACCTTCGGGCTATATTGGTCCGTGGGTAACGCGTTCGTGCACGACGTGGCGCCCAAGGGTTTGAACGCCGCGGTGATGAGCGTGTTCGGGGGTTGTAACAGCGGGGGTGGATTCTTGGGCGCGGTTCTCGGGGGATTGGCGTATTCGAGGTACGGCGGCGCGGGGCTGTGGTTCGGTGTGGGGTGTGTTAACTTTGTGCTGTGTGCGATTTTGGTGGTGAAGATCGTGGTGTGGGATCGTGGATGGGGCGCGAGGCGCGGGTGGGCGCGGTTGGGCACCGACGAGGGTGCGTAGCGGTAGATGTAGGCGCGTGCATGTTCACACAGCTGTGAAGTTGCCAAATCTGGGTGACAAAATCGTCGTCTGATAAAATGCCCATAGGACTCGAGAAAACTGGGTTTAGACTGTAAGTGATAGACTCGTCAGTCACGTGTTACCGCCATCTTGGGCGGCGCTGCCGGCGCGCGCGTCTCGTCTCACGCCTCGATAGCATAGGCGGCGTGGACGGGTTCGGCGAATCGGCGCGCTCGTTTGGTGAGCGAGAGGGAGGCCTCGAGGGCTACCTCTCGGAGGGCGATTCCGGGCGCCGGGCTGGGAATTCAATAAAGTTACCTCTGCAGAGCGGGCCCGGGGGCAACATGCCGGCGCCTAAGAGCCGGCAGGGGGGTCCCGCGGCGGCGGGAGCGTCCTTGATGCACATAAATCCCCCGGCGGTTGAGAGAAAGGTGAAATTCGAGGTGCGCATCGCCCGCCGTTCGCCAGATGTCGCCGCGACCCCGCGCGCGCATTGGGAATCCGCATGAGGAACACGTGTATCCACGATTTTGACCGGGCGCGGCCCGATAGTTCGCCCCCGGCGCGATCCTACGCGCCCACCCCGCGCCCCAAACGCCGCACCCCGACGAAACACGATCATCGAACGACCCCGCCATCGCATGAACGATGGAACCCTATCGACTGACCGAGACGCGCGCGCCCCTTTCACCCACGACCGACGCAGGAGCTGCCCGAGAAATCGCTGTGGGTATTCCGAAAGGAGCATCCCGCGCGACGGCTGTGCATATCGCTGATACGGAATCCGTGGTTCGACAGGGTCGTGATGACGCTCATCCTGCTCAACTGCGTGTTCCTGGCGATGGACAGCAAGGCGCCGGGGTTCGAGGAAACCACGAGAGGGTGCGCTTCCCCGCCCGCCCCACGCGCAAACTCCGCCCCGTCTCAACGCTCTCATTTCAATCATTGCCCAAATTGATTCAACATTTACCTGACCCCGCCCTTACGTACTACCTCGATTCACAGGAAAGCGGTGGACAGCAGCGAGAACATCTTCCTGTCGCTGTTCTGCCTGGAGATGGTGATCAAGATCATCGCCATGGGGTTCTTCGTCCACCGCGAATCGTACCTTCGCGACTCTTGGAACAGGCTGGACTTCACCGTGGTGATTCTGGGCATAATCGCGGCGATGAACCTGGGTAACTTCAGCGCCATCAGGACGGTGAGGGTGCTGAGGCCGCTTCGCACGCTTCAGGGGTTCGCGGGCATGCGCCAGCTCGTGGTGACGCTGCTCAATTCGCTTCCGTTGCTCGGGGACGTCGCCGTCCTGATGGCTTTCCTCTTCTTTCTGTTGGGTCTCATCGGGGTCCAGCTCTTCTCGGGCGCGCTGAACAGGCGATGCGCGTCGCTCGATAACCCCAACGCCGGGTGCGAACTGTGCGGGTACGACGTGGGGTACTTGGGGTACAACGCGAGTCAGATCAGCGCGGGATGTTTAAGCGACTGCGCGTTACCGGCGTCGCCCCGGTGGACGGTCGACGACGCCACGACGTGCGGCGGTCCCCGGGAGTCGAAGTACCCGGGGCTCGGGCCCAAACCGAGCGGGTACAGGTGCCCGGAGGGTTCGTGGTGCATCCGGCACGACGCCCCGAACCACGGCATCACGTCCTTCGATAACATCCTCGGCGCGTGGCTCGCGATCTTCCAGTGCATCTCGATGGAGGGTTGGGTCGACATCATGTACTGGACGCAAGACGCGGTGAGCGAGTATTCCTCCTGGTATTTCGTGGTGACGATCATCCTCGGATCGTTCTTCGCCATCAACCTCGCGCTCGCGGTGCTGTACGTCAGTTTCACCACCGAGCGCAAGACGGACAAGGAGCAGCACAGCGACGAGCTCGCTGCGGAGAAGGCGGCGAATTCAAAGATTTTGGCCGCCATGGAGAGCGAGACGTCGTACCAGGCGGCGCAGATGGCGGACATGCAGCGGCGTCTGAGCGACGCGTCACCGGGGCGGAAGAGCGCGCCGCCGTCGCCGTCCATGTCGCCGCACGCGTCCTTCGTGGCGACCCCGCCCAACGGAGGCTCCATCCCCGAGGAAGGGGAGACAGAGACGGGTACATTCAACGACTCGGATGCCGAGACGCCCGATGATCGCATCGGAGGGGACGTGCCGGTTAAACGACCGAGCGTCTTCGACAGCGCGTTCCGCCCCGAAAAGTTTGGCAGCGCGATGGTGACGCCGCTTCCGATGCGAACGGTTGACGAGGACGGCGGCGACGGGGATTTCGCCGAGCAGCCGTGGCTCAACGAGGGGTTCACCACGGTGCAGCAGTGGGTTAAGCACCACGGCGGCGAGATTCAGGATGTTCAGATCGTGAACGGGATACCGGTGGTGGTACGGCCGTCGTCGGCGCAGCGGTTTCAGCGCACGTGCCGCGTGCTGGCGATGTCCGCAACCGTCGGCAAGGTTACCATGTTTCTGATCATCTTGAACACGGTGCTCATGGCGAGCGAGTTTCACGGCATGAGCAAAGGACAGGTGGACGCGTACGAGGGGATCAACTACTTCGTCACCGCGTACTTCGCGCTGGAGATGGTGGCGAAGATAATCGGACTGAAACCCAGGGCGTACGTCGCGGACAGGTTTAACATATTCGACGGCGTGGTTGTCATAATCTCGATCATCGAGTTGGCAATCGCGGACGGCGGCGGCGGCGGCAACCTCACCGTGCTTCGATCCTTCAGGCTCTTGCGGATCCTGAAGCTCGCGCGGTCCTGGCCGCAGCTGCGGAAGATCATCGCGACGATCCTGGACACCATCCCGTCCATGAGCTCGCTCGCCGGGATGCTGTTCCTCTTCATCTTCATCTTTGACTTGCTCGGGTTGCAGCTCTTCGGTTACGAGTTTGTCTTTTGCGACTCTTACGACGTGGAGGGCGCCGCGCCGTCGTGCCCTCCGAACGTGTTGGAGACGTCGTGCCCTAACCGCAAGGACTGCTACGTGGGATGTGAATCGGCGCAGGCTGACACGTGGATAGCGTACGACTCGGGGGCGACTGGTTACTGCGCAAAGTACGGGGACGGTTCGTATCTCGCGAGGTTGGGCGAGAGCGATCAGCCGAGGCACCACTTTGACGATTTCTTCTGGGCGTTCATCACGATCTTCCAGGTACTCACCGGTGAGAACTGGAACGAGGTGATGTACGACGGGATGCGTACGAAGGGTAACGCGGCGTGCCTCTACTTCATCCTGCTGGTGGTCATCGGCAACTACATCGTGCTGAACCTCTTCCTGGCCATCTTATTGGACAACTTCGCCGACATGGACAGCAGCGGAGAGACCGCCGCTGAGACCGCCGCGAGGGAGGCGAAGAAGGCGGAGGACCTCCAACGTAAGAAGTCACAGGCGCTGGAGCGACGGAAGATGCGACAGGCGGAGTGGATGAAGCTGCAAGCTCAGGCGTCGCTGATATCGGGCGGATCGTTCGGATTGGGCCGGAGCAAATCCTTGGGCAAGGAGGGCGCGGAGGGCGTCGCGGGTGGTGACGAACATTTCGGACTGGTGGCCCGCGCGCGGGTCCAGGCCAAGCACCTCATCATGCACCCCAAGTTTGACCAGTTCGTCATCTTCCTCATCTGCGTGTCGTCCGTGTTGCTCGCGATCGATTCGCCCAACATCGACCCGGACTCGCGGCTGAAAAAGGCGTTGAACATAACCGACGTCGTCTTCGTGACGGTGTTCACCTTGGAGGCGTTGGTCAAGATGTTCGCGTTGGGTATGAAACGGTACTTTGCGATCGGGTGGAACGTGATGGACTTTGTCATCGTGGTCATCGGGCTGATCGGCGCAATTCTAGAATTGTCGGGAAGTTCGACGATGCAGGCGGCGAGGTCGATGCGATCGTTCCGCGCGTTGAGGCCGATGCGCATGGCTTCCCGCGCGGAGGGCATGCGCATCGTGATCGAAGCGTTGTTCCAGGCGATCCCGCCCATCATGAACGTCGCGCTGGTGTGCATCCTGTTCTACCTCATCTTCGGCATCCTCGGACTGAACCTCTTCATGGGGAAGCTGTACCGATGCGTGTACGCAGGCACCGACGACGTGCTCATCTCGCCGATGCTGGGAATGAACCCCAAGGACGTCACCAGGGCGTGGTGCGACGTGGGGACGCACTTAGTCGGATGCGTGGGCGGCGCGAGGGTCGCGCTGTACTCCTCGGGGCAACTCGGGTGGACCTGCGTCGCTTCCACAATTCCTACTTCAGTCGTCAACGCCGACGCTAATCGCGTGGAGACGTACTCGGGCGAGTGGACATGCACGGCGACCGCGGCGACGCGTGCGGTGCTCACCGCGGATCCGTACGACTTCGGTTCCTACGGCGTGCGGTCGAGCTACGTGGACGGTACGATCGGTGCGGACGGGTACGACTCCGCGGCGGTTGATGCCGCCGTGGAAACAGCCGTCTCCTCCGGCACGTTCACGTCCACCTGCGAACCGAGGCTGGAGGGGCACGAGTGGAGAAAGCCGGAGAATTACGACTTCGACAACATCGGCGCGTCGATGCTGGTGCTGTTCGAGACAGCGACGCTGGAGATGTGGCTTGAGGTTATGTACCACAGCGTCGACGCGGTTGAGGAGGGAACCCAACCGAGGTTGAACCACAACGAGGGCGCCGCTCTGTTCTACGTCGTCTTCATCATCATCGGCGCCTTTTTCGTGATGAACCTGTTCGTCGGCGTGACCATCGACAAGTTCAACGAGATGAAGGAGACCCAGGAGGAGGAGGATGAGATCGAGGGCCGGGCGAAAGGGGCGTCGTTGTTCGTCACGGAGGAGCAGCGGCGGTGGCAGCTCGTGGAGCGAATGATGTCCAAGTGCAAACCAACGCGGGTGTACGAACCTCCGAAGCACGTCGCTCGCGCACGTGTTTTCCACGTGGTGACGAACCCGGCGTTCGACGTGTTCATCATGGTGTGTATCCTGGCGAACGTCATCGTCATGTGCCTGTCCTACGCGGACGAGCCCGATCAGTGGACGATTGACTTGTTCATCGCCAACTCGTTCTTCACGTTTGTGTTTATGTGCGAGGTCATCGCCAAGATCACGGCGTTGGGACCCAAGGCGTACATGGAGGACCCGTGGAACAGGTTCGATTTCATCGTCGTGGGGTTCTCCTTGATCGGGTTCATCGTCACGGTGTCCACGGACGCGAGCGCGGGTTTCATCGCGATGCTCAGGGTGCTCAGGGTGGCGAGGGTGCTGCGGCTGGTGCGACGCGCGAGGGGCTTGCGGACGCTGCTGCAGACGTTACTGTTCTCGCTCCCGGCGCTCGTCAACGTCGGCAGCGTGCTGTTCCTCTTCTTCTTCATCTTCGCCATCATGGGCATGAACCTGTACGGCAAGGTGAAGAAGGCGGACCACCTGACTCGGCACGCCAACTTTGACTACTTCCCCAACAGCATGCTCACGCTCTTCAGGTCGTCCACCGGAGAGATGTGGAACGGAATAATGCACGACTGCATGGTCCACCGCGACTGCTACGAGATTCAGGTTGGGGAATACGCCGGCACGTTCGTGGAGAAGGAGGATTCGAGACTGGACGGCTTGCCGTTGGGCGACGATGGGTACGAAGACCGGTGCACGCCGTCCTACGTCGGCACAATCGCGTACTTTGTCCTCTTCATCCTCATCTGCGGCTACGTCATGCTGAACCTGGTCATCGCAGTTATTCTGGACAACTTCCAGAGCTACTCTGGAAACGTGGACCTACCCGTCAGCGAAGAAGACTTCACGCAGTTCGCGCTAGAGTGGGGACGGATCGACCGCTCAGGGTCTTATTACATACCGGCGGATAAGTTGCCGAAACTACTTCGGCGACTATCCGCGCCGCTCGGCGTGAAGAACCTTCCCAAGGCGATGATCAAGAAGGCTTTAATCCTGACGCTGTTCACGTGCAACGTGCGGATCGAGGACGGGAGGGTGCATTTCAGCTCGGTGCTCAAGGCGCTCGCGGCGAGGCTCGACGGCGTCGAGCCACCGCCCGAGCCGCCCAGGCGTAAGCGCCGCGGGTCCGTCGGTTCGGTGATGAGCGAAGACGAGGAGTCGCTCTTCTCGAACCCGTTCGGCGAGGACGACCAGGTCAAGCACCTGTACGCCGCGATCCACGTGCAGAGCGCGTGGCGGCGGAAGGAGGCGGTGCGGCGCGTGCAGCTCGCGAAGATTCGCGCCAGGAAACAGAAGGGATCCGCGGGCGCGGCGGCGCTGGCGCAGGCGGAGAAGACGGAGCGCCGACTCTTAAAGTCCACTTCCATGACGTCCGACAAGAGCACGACGTCCACGGGCAGCGGCTGAGTGAGTTTCATATATTAGATGTCAATCGTGTCGACTAATCGAGATTAGTGTATTCATCATCACTCGTTAGCTAGTGCGACGCATCTCTACATCAAGGGAGGGGCACCGGTGAGTTCTTCACGGGTGAGTAGTCGTATTCCTTGGACCCGAGCGTTTGAAGGAGGGCACCGACGTCCTTGGTGACCCCCACGCCTTCCCCTTCCTCCCTGCTCGCCAGGTCGAAGCTTACGTTCTTCGCCTCGGGCGCCGCCAGGCACGCCACCGCGACGCGCGCCACGTCCGAACGCGGGACCGATCGCCTATCCCCGTCGAGGAGAGTGTCGTCCACGCCGACCAGCAGCTCCTGTAAACAAAACACGACGTCAGTCTAATCGCCCATACGAGAATTAAAAGAATTACCAATTGTAAAATAAACTCACCCGCTTCTCGCCGTCTTTGTCCAGCAAGCCGCCCGGGTGCACCACGGTGTAGTCTAACCCCGACGCTTTGAGGTACATCTCCGCCTTGCGCTTCCAGAGTAAGATGTTGGCGTCGCCCATCGTGTTGAGGAAGTTGTCGATCTGCGTCCCGCCCATGGAAGAGACGAGCACCACCTTCTTCACCCCAGCCTTTTTCGCCGCGTCGATCTGATTCTTCTGGTAGAGCCAGTCCACCAGTTCAGGCCGGCCTTCGTCCGGGAAGTAAAACTCCGGGCGCTTGGCGTCCATCCAGGGTAGGATCTTGGAGACGACGGCGACGAAGATCGACGCGATCTTCGGCTTGGGCACAGCGGACGTCAGGATGACCAGGCTGTCGCATCCCTCGACGAGCGCATCGCACGCCGATGGATCTGAGACGTCGCCGATGACGACTTCAACGGCGTCGTCGGAGTCACCGCCGACGAGCTTCTTGACCTTTGCCGCGCTCTTGTCGCTGCGCACGAGGCCGCGGGGTGGGGCGAAGTCGGCGGACTCGGCGAGGAGCTTCATGCACAGCGAGCCGGTGCGCCCGCCCGCGCCGGTGACCGCGACCTTCATGCCCGACGCGTTCGTCGTCACGGGACGACGGAGTGGGCGCGTGGTCGTGTCGGCGCCGGCGAATCGGCGGGATGCGATCGACGCGCCTCCGCGGACGGAGGTCCGGGAGGAGAGCGCGGTCGTGGATGCGATGGCGGAGGCCATGTCGACGAGCGAAGAGCTCTCTACGGGTGTGACGCCGTGGCCGAAGTTCGCCGATGTTACTCCACTGCCAAACGAAATCCAAACAAAAAGGTCGGTTGTCACAAATGTCGTCAAAATGACTCATGAATTAGACCCTCGATCCATGATTTCACACGAGTGTCCCAGACTGCTCGGCGACGAAATCGGCCAATGAAATCGCCCTGCCACGCTGGCAACATTTCGTGGCGAACAAGGCGCCTTTCCTCGCGGTGCCGCCATCTTCCACCCGCACCAGGACCTAACCATGGCCTCCGTGACCGTCATGAACATCGCCCTCGGCTCCCGCGCCGCCGTCCGCGGCGCGAAGGTGCAGCAGAAGCGCACCGTCGCGACCAAGAAGGTCGCCGCCGCCGCGCGCGCCGAGCTCTCCAACGGTGAGTCTCCCGCGCGAATCGTTTTCGTGCGCAACTGTTAGGACCCTCGACGGCGCCTCGATACGTTGCCAACCGCGTGAGATCACGCGACGATGTCCGTCCCATCACCTGACGTTCACCTCCCCGTCCCACGATTCTTATTCAAACAGTCGAGAAGGCCGCCGCCGTCGCCGCCGTCACCGTCGCCGCCGCCTCCCCGGCGCAGGCCTCCGAACTCGGCGAGGTGCGCCCCCATCCTTACCACTAATCTTTCCCCCCCCGATCGAAAACACGCGAAGCGTCGGATCGCCACCCGCGGAACTCATCGCCTAACACACCTAACCGCCCATCTAACAACAACCACAGGACCTCTTCGCCGTCTTCGACAGCATCGACAAGGCGGCCGATAAGCTCGAGGAAGCCTTCGGCGTCGTCGCGCAGGGCGTCGAGAAGGTCGGCGAGGTCGTCGACAAAGTGACCCCCGTCGTCAAGCCACTCGCCGAGCGCGCGGTGTCCGCCGCGACGCCCGTGGTCAAGGCCGGCGCCGACTACGCCGGCCGCGCCGCGGGACCCATCGTCTCCGACGCCGCCTCCAAGGTCTCCGGCGCCGCATCCGGCGCCGCCAACTCCGCGGGCGCCGCCATCAAGGCGCAGGGCATCGACGTTGAGCCCGCGGTTTCCGTCGTGGGCAAAGCCGCCGGCGCCGTCGGAGCCGCGGCGTCCTCCGTCCTTCCCTCCGTCGACGACGTCACCGGCTTCCTCACCACCGCGTCTCCCACGGAGCTCGCGGAGGTCGCGGGCGGTGCCGCCGCGATCTACCTGCTCTCCCCCGTGCTCCTCGGCGTCCTCGGCGGCGTCCTTCGCGGCTACGCCGGTTCCACCCGCCCCGTCGAGGCGTACGATTTGGTCACCAGCGGCAAGTGCGTCATCGTGGACATCCGTGCTGATACCGGCCGCGGGGAGATCAAGGTCCCGCGCGGCAAGGTCCTGTCCATCCCGCGCGAGAAGCTCAGCGGCAGCTTCGCGGGCGACGTGGAGGCGAACCTCACCGCGCTGAAAGTCGCGAGCTTGAAGGGCGTGAAGAAGGGCACCAAGGTGCTCATCCTGGACGCCAACGGCGGCGGCGACGCTACCAAGGTTGCCAAGGCGCTCGCGTCGCAGGGCTTCGGCAAGACGTTCGTGGTGCAGGGTGGCTTCAACGGCTGGGCCAACGCGGGTCTCGCCATCGACCGCTAAACAAGTTTATCAGCTCGACGAGATGATTCACGATTCGAGTTTGGCTCATTTATTAGCGAAGAAAAGGCTTCCACAGGCTCACCGCCTGGGGGAAGCGCAACGACTCTCGAGGGGGCGCGAGGACGCCCTCCCGATCACATTAGTGCATGATTACCAGTATCACCGCAGTAGCGCCGCTTGTCAATAATATCAGCTCCTATAAGAGGCTAACCACGAACTCTATTCACCACGTCTCTAACTAAACTATCGTCTAAGAGTTTTCAATCCTAATCCTCGGGTCCGCCGACGAACCAGAGCGTGGCGATTCGTCTCCGCTCCGCCGACGTGTTCTCCCCCGACCCGTGCGCCAACGCCGGGTGGAAGAACATCGCGTCACCCGGTGCCAGGGCCTCGCATCGGAGCCTGGTGAGGTCGAACAAACCGAGGCCGTCGCTCGACGAAGGAACGCCGTCGTACGCGTCTCTGTAAATGGCAAACAAAACACGTCGTCAATCGAATTGCCCATACAAGTGTACGATAATAACAGTAATAGAAATAAAACTCACCTCAAATCACTCCATCGTTCGCCGCAGAGATGGGTACCTCCGAGCACGGTGAACCCCCCGTTGCGTTCGTGCGAGTGATCGAGCGCGACGACCGCGTTGCACCCGCCGTGTGATTCAAACGCGCGCCTCGCGTCGCGCTTGAGGAAGGAGACGTCCTGGTGCCAAGGGAAGCCGGTGCCGACCTTCGGATGCTTGAGGTTGACCTGGTCGACGACGCAACGAATTGTGGGTTCACGGCCGCTCACATCGTGGCCCTCGGCGCCGCTCACGCCGCACAGCTGTGCGCACACGGATCGCACGTTCGGGTGACGCGCGAGCGATGCGAACGCGGGTGAGCGCTTGGACGGGGACGTGATCTTCCGGAGCACCCCGGGCGCCACCGCGGGTTCGCCCTTGCGACCGGACTGAGATTGTACCTCGAAGAAGACGCCTCGGTCCCGGACGCTGCGCGTGATGTGCGCGACCTCGGCCTGGAGCGCGTCCGTCGCGAGCTGCAGATCGTGCACCTCATCCGCGGTGATCAGCCCGCGGACGACGACCCAACCCTCGGAGGCGTAGTGGCCCCGCAGCGCTTCGAGCTCGTCGTCGCACCACCCGCGAGAAGTAGAGGTCTCACCCGGGGTGATGCGCGTCTCGGGGGCGGTCGCCGCCGCTGCAGCGTGTCCTCGCGATGCACGCGCCCGCGCGCCGCACGACTCGCGGATACATCTCACGCGGGTCGACACGAGGCCGAGCCGCGCGAGACTCGGCACCGTGTGCGTCGCCATGTGTCGAACGAGGGACGCTCTCGTGGTGAAGTGTCTTGGTTCCAACAAAATGGCGCGCAAAGCGCGTATAAATTTATCATAAAGTTGAACTCACGCGTAACACCTCCGCGCACTACACGCACTAGCCGGGGCGCGCGACGGCCCCATCGGAGACCCATCCGGCGCGATGGCATCTCCGATACACACGATGGGATCGCCCGCGACGGCGGACGAACGGTCCGCGCTCCTTCCCGGCGCCGGTGAGATCACTCGGCCGCCGGTCCGGGGGTGCGTCGGCGACATCGTACGTAACCGGTGGTTCCGCGTCGCGATGGTCGCCAAGACGGCGTTCTTCACGCTCGGTACCGTCGTCTTACTGGCGCACGGAGGATCGATATCCACGGTACTGTATCCGCGTGACGGTAACGGGTACCTGGAGGTGCCCGCGGAGGCGCACCACGCGCCGCTGTGGCGCGGGGATCCGCTGGTGAACCACCCGGCCGCGCCGCAGCTGAACGTCGCGTGGTTCCCCGTCCATCGCGGCCGGTTCGTCGTGGACCAGGTCGCCGAACGCGCGGAAGATGCCAAGAAAAAACACGACGATCGCATGCCCAAGTGGCCGAAGCACGTCATCGGCGGCGACCACTGGCACGACCTCGGCGTCGTCGCCATGAGCGGCGCGTTCGGTGGAGCCAGGGAGAAACAACCCGAGTTTTGGTACAAGTCCGTGCCGGGAGACGTCCCGGTGGTGAGCATGGACGTCCGCGGGCACGGCGAATCCGAGCGCGGGTGGAACGCGCTGGGCGTCGACGACGCGTTCGCGTCGATGCGATGGAACCTCATGGCCAACGACGTCCTCGCCGTCGCCAACGACGCTAAATTCAGAAAAGTGATCCTCGTCGGCTCGTCCATGACCAACGCGGTGGCCCTATGGGCGACGGTGAGCGAGCACACCAAAGCCCGAGTCGCGGGCGTGCTCATGGTACGCCCGGCGACGGGGTGGGAGATTCGCGGCGAGGGCATATGCAAGCTGCGCAAGATTGCGTGGACGCACGCGAGCTTCGCCATGTTACTCCGCCGAGCTCGAAGGTTCGCGGAGGGCGTGAAGCCGAGGAATTTGGACGACGACGACCTCGCGCCCCTGCCCCCGCCCGAGTTGACGTCCTTGATCGGCAAATCGGAGCTCTACTCCCGCAAGTCGCACGCGTCACGGTGGGTGCTCAGTGGGAACAAGTGGAGAAAGTACATGGGCAACCCGGGTTTGGGGTCGAGTGATTTGGGGTCGAGTACAACAAATGATGTGTACAAGTCAACCAACGCGGTGGACCCGGGTCTTAACGGGTATTGGTCCGACATGGTGGAGCGGTACCTATCGTCCGCACCTCACGGCGACGCGTACGTCAACGCCGCGAAGAGGTACGCGGCGTCCGAGCCCGAGGAGTGGCGACGGATCTCCCCGCTCGTGCCGCTTCGATACCTCGGCGATAAAGTCTCCGACTACCCGAGCAGACGAGCGCTGCAGCTCTGGTTCGCATCACCCGCGGGGAAGGACACGCCGGTCAAGGTTGTGGCGTATAACTGGAGCCGAACGCACCGGTACGTCATGGCCAAGGCGCTCAGGTTCCTGACGGGCGGTGACTGGTCGCGGGAGTACTTTGACGGGACGGACGGATTGAGCCGAACAGTCGCGACGTTCGTGGAGAAGGTGAGTTTCTTTTCATTTCCGTATGGGCAATTAGTATGACGCGTGTTTTGTTCACAGGTTCGCCGGCGAGAGTCCGGAGACGAAAAGACGGATTTCTGGAAAGATGACGAGGAGGCTGAGGAACGCATCGCGGGCGTGTCCAGGGACGAGGACTGGGTCAAGAGTGACTACGTCGACAGCGTCGATTACGACGACGGCAACGACGAAGACGAGGCGGGTACGGCGGCGTCGCTCGGTCGGAAGAAGACGCGTCACATGCACGGGCTGATGAAGGAGATGGACGCGCTGCTCGGCGCCGAGGGTGCGGACGACATGGACGCCGAGGCGGCGTCGGTTCCCCCGCATGTGTTCGCGGAGGAGGCGGCGCGGCTCGTCAAGGCGGACGCCGATCGGGTCACCGCGCGGGGCCGGAGTTTGGACGACTGGCTCGTCGAAAATTTCGGCGAGAAAAAGTCGCTGACGCGTCTGGACTTGCTCGACTACTGCGACGGGCGGTGCTGCAGGCTGAAGACGCAGCTGCCGGAGAGCGGGTGGGTACCCGAGAAGATCGGTGCTGGGACGATGCAGTGGGTGTTTCACGATGAGCTGGCGTCGGAGGAGTCCAAGTGCTACGCGCGGGAGCAAGCCGCGGCGGCGGAGGAGGAGAGACGCGAAAAATCCGGCGGGGTTTTGTCGCGGGACGAACGTTTCGACAAAGAGGCGGACGAGTTCTGCGTGAGCGTGATCAAGACACGGATGAAGGAGCTGAAGAGCGCGGCGGAGGAGTCGAGGCAGTTGCTGGCGGCGGCCGCGAGCGGCGCCGCGCGCGAGGGACGACGCGAGCGACGCCACCGTCAGGACTAGTTTCCAATAATAAGACTAGTTTCCAATAAACGAGGTACCAACACCCGCGCTCTATCTAAACATGGGCAGCTTCTCGTGCATGAGCCCCACGACGACGAAGTACGCGGACGCTACGGGCACGCCCACGTTTAGCCCTGCCATCCACACCTTGCACCACACCCCCCAGACCCGTTTGAACCGCACCCGGTAGAGCCGATTGAGTCCCGCTTGTCGTCTGTCTTCGTCGAAAACCGCCACGTCCATTCCTTCGCGTTTCCTTCGCGAGTTTGGGGGCTTCGCGGCAGCCTGTGAGTTTGGATTGTACGCGGCAGCCCGCGCGCGTGCTTTCGTCTCCGCCTCGGGCATCCATCCCTCGTCCATGGCCTGCGATGATGGGGATATGTTGGGTATGGAGGTCAGGGAGAGAGAGTCGGAGGATGGGCATTTCCACGTTGCAAGATTTTAAGATTTGATATCGCACCTCCCAGTCGTTCCCGAGGTCGAACCTGCGACGTCGCTCCGCGTCCCCGACGATCTCGTACGCGGCGTTGATCCGCCTGAACGTCTCCGCCGCGTTGTCACTGGGGTTGACGTCCGGGTGCGTCCGTTTCGTGAGTTGCCTGAACGCCAGTTTGATCTCCGCCTGGCTGGCGTCCATCTCCACGTCGAGGACGCGGTACGGATCTCTCGGCATGGCTCCGCCCGCCCTGTACCGGTACCCTCCGCCGCCTGAGCCATGGCCCTGACCCCCCGCGGCGCGTGCACGCGCGGGGTACGCGCGGAGACATCGCCGAGGGAGGGGAGCCGCCGGGGCGGCGACCCACCGTGCCGACGCGCGGGGCATTAGTGACGTATTGTTGCCAACTGGACACTCATCACGAATCGAAACCTAACGACGCCAGTGACGTATGCGCGTCTCGCTGGCGTGCAGACTGGCGACCCGCGTCCATAACGCGCTCCGTGTCGGGCTCACGTCCACCCCGTCGTCGTCGCACCCGCGCTGGCCCAAACCCGCGCGCATCACGACCGCCACCATGAGCGGCGGAGACGCCCCGACGAAACGCGGATACATCGACGTCGGGGCGAACCTGACGGACGGCATGTTCCGCGGCGAGTACCACGGCAAGACCTACCACGACCCGGACCTGGACGTCGTCCTCCGCCGCGGGTGGGACGCCGGGGTGGAGAAGGTCATGGTCACGGCGGGCACGCTCTCCGAGGCGCGCGAAGCCCTCGAGCTCGCCGAAAGATTCGACCGCCCATCGGCTGAAACGTCGGGTGCCGACGACGAACCCTCAACCTCGACGCGCCTGTTCACGACGGTGGGGGTGCATCCGACGCGATGCGGCGAGTTCGAAGCCTCCGGCGATGCCGACGCGTACCTCGAGTCCCTCACCGCGATCGCGCGCGAACACAGCTGTCGTAAAGCCGGCGGGCGGGTCGTGGCGGTCGGCGAGTGCGGGCTCGATTACGATCGAATCCAATTCTGCGACCCGGAGACGCAGCGGATATGGTTCGAGAAACAATTCGAAATCACCCGAGCCACAGGCCTTCCCATGTTCCTGCACATGCGAGCCGCCGCGGAGGACTTCACGGCGATCGTGAAGCAAAACCTGGACGGGTTCAACGGAGGGTGCGTGCACTCGTTCACGGGCACGTGGGAAGAGGCCCGGGCGCTTCTGGACTTGCATCCGGATATCTACGTCGGCATCAACGGATGCAGTCTACGCACGGATGAGTCACTGGAGGTTGCGAGACAATTGCCGAACGATCGGATCATGATCGAGACGGACGCGCCTTGGTGCGGGGTCAAACCCTCGCACCCTGGGCATTCATCGATACAAACGAAGTGGCCCGCGAAGGATAAGAAAAAACGCGGCGGGATCGACACCGGGGAGACGGTGAAGGACAGGTCGGAGCCGTGTCACATCGCGCAAGTGCTCGAAGTTCTCGCGGCGGTCAAAGGGCAGGACGCGGACGAATTGGCGGAGATTTACAGGCGGAACACGCTCAAACTGTTCTTCCCAGAGGAACACGCCGCTCTCTAGTAGATAGCCTCCTTCGAGCTGAACACTCGTTTCAAAATAATTTAGCTAACACTTATTTTTGCTCGAGGCGTCAGAAGGCGCCGCCGTACCTCTGAAACGCCGCCGCCGCGCCGCCCGTCGCCGCCCCACCCACCCCGTACGCACCGCCCGGATAAAACGCACCGGGCGACGACGCCTGCTGTACGTACTGCTGGTGCGGCAGGTTCTGGTAATTAGGGTTACGGTACTCGTACTGATTAGTAGGGACGGCGTATCCGCCCAGAGCCGGCGATGCGCCCTGCGACGCGTATCCGGAAGGTTGATGATGACCTACTCCTCCGTAGGACGCCGCGAGTTTCGACGGCGAAGGGGCGTACGCCAGCGCCTGCGCGCGAGCCAGCGTCGCCTGAAAGTCGTCGTTCGCGGTGACGGGCTGGTGGAACTGCTGCTGGGCATGCGTCTGCGTGTGGTGTTGATACCCCGGTTGGTGATACCCCTGATGGTACTGGGGCTGCTGCGGCTGTTGCATCTGCTGCATCTGCATTTGCTGCTGCATTTGCTGCTGCATGTGCTGCGAATGCTGCATCTGCTGCAAGTAGTTCACGTGCGCGGCGTCCAGACCTATCCCGTACCCACCCGGTGTCCCCGGCACCGAATGAACGCTCTGAGCGGTTGGATAAAACTGAGAGCTCGGGTCGATTCTTCGCGTGCGGTACCCGGGGGCCCCGTGGCTCGTCATCGGCCGCGCGGGCGAGGGTGCCGCGGACTGCGGCCTCGACGATCGATCGAAGTACGCGCTGCCGGGCGGGTTTACGACCGACGGGATCGCGCGCGTCACATCCGCGACCAACTCCTCGGGCGCGACGACCCTACCCGGCATCGTGTGCGTAGTTTGTTTCTGTTGCCGACCTCCGACGGGCGACGACGGAGCGCTCGGCGCCGCTGACCTGTACCCGCCTCCGAACTCCTGGCTCGCACGTACGCCCGCTACCTGCTGCTGCCACGTGGGAAGATCCCGTCCACGCTGTGGATCCACTGCGTCGTATCCCCTGGAGGAGGAGGGCGTGCGCACGCGCGATCGAGCCGACGTGGGCCCCCGGAGCCGGGACCGAAACGGCTGAATTTCCTCGTCGGCTTCGCGCTCCGCCGCGGCTCTTAGCTCCTCCACGTCCGCCGCAGCCATGATCCGGGCGCGAGGATCCATAGCGCCGTCGTCCTCTTCGTACCTTCGCCCGCTGTTAGATGCGGCGGTGGACGGGCGCGTGGTCGCCGCCCTGGCCGTCGCGGGTCGACTCCCCGCGGTTGACTTTTTCTTTTTTGGTTTTTCACCCTCTTTCGACGCCCGTCGCCTCGGGTCCCTGTGGTCGATACCGAGCCCGCCCGGCCCGGTATCGAACGCGGGACGGTGGTGTATACCTGCTGACGAACGCGCCGTCCTACTCCCCGACGACGTGTTCGGCCTGGTCCTGTTCACGGCCGTACCCGGCCGCGATGAAAGCTTCGGTCCCTCCTCGACGCTAAAGCCGCCCCATCGAGTCTTTCGAAGAACCGTCGCGCCCGAGCTCGTCCCGGGCCCGCCTTCGTCGTCCCGCCATTCGAGGTCCCGCGCCAGTCGCCCGTCCCGCGTGACTCGCCGGCCGTTGCCGTCGTACACCACACGCGGCGTCGCGGTGGACGGCCTCGCGGTTGAACGCGAGCTCGTCTTTGGGCGGGCTGACGGCTTGTCACGAGGGTCTCTCTGCCCCTCGTCTCTCCTCGCAGTCGCCGGTCGCCTCCCTTCGTACCGTGCGTCGTCGTCCTCGTCCTCGTCGTCCTCGTCGAAGGCGCGCCGGTTTGGTCGGTTAGTGGACCTCGGCGTGAACGCCTTCCGAGGACCGTTCGGGTCGATCCTCCTGCCGTTGTAGTCGTAAAGGTCCCGCGGCGTCGTCGGTTGTTTACCCCGCGCGGATCCCGGTTTGTTCGATCCCACGTTTTCCTTTCCCCCCCTCGGTGTGGCCATGGCGAGCTTACCGAGTGATGCGTACTGACCCATCAGCCGCGTCTTCGTGGCTGACATTGGACGTGATGTGGTGGTCGTTGGGTGCGCGTTGGATGCGGTGTTTGGCCGGATCCGAGACGGCCGCTCCGCGATGGCGTCGTGCGCCAGTGACGACCGCGCGTTCATGGTTGTCGGCGGTCTGAATGATGACGACGACGAGGGGCGATTGAGGAGGCCGGTGGAGGTGGCGGGGCGGTCGGAGGTGCCGAACCGGGACGCCGAGCCGAGGCGTGAGCGCGTGGGCGTGCCCATGACCGCATCGTCCTCATCCTGCGGGTGGTCATCACGCATGGAGACGCGGAGAGGCGGTTAGGGATGGATGGGACGTTGGGGATGCCTAAAACGTTGGATGAAACGCTGGTGACGGGTTTGGTGTGGGGTTGGGGGACGGCGCGGTGGGATCGGGGTGCTTACATCGTCGCCGTACATGCGGAGCTCCCTTCGGAGCTCCATCCGGAGATCATCCAGCTCTTTCGCGCGGAAGCTGCTCATCTCAGCCGTGCCAGCCCGCTCCTCGACTCTGGCGGATACAGTCAGAATTAGCCGTTAGCCGTTTCCTCGGAATGTGCCCATTTCGATTTGTTAACCGGGCCGTCGCCGACCCCCCGGGCGCACATCCTAGCGCGCATCGCCGCGGGTTCCGGAACCCACGACGTCGCGATGATGAAGGCGTCGCCCAAGAAGACCATGGCCGCGTACGTGGCCGACGGCGAGGTCGAGAGGCGCGCCCCGCCCCCTCGCCCCACGACCGCCACGGGTGGATCTCGCGGCGGTCTCGGGGCGTTCGCGCACAGACCGGGATCCGCGCCGTCGTCCGCGGGCGCATCCCCGATCAAGGGTGCGCACGCGGCACGACGCGTGCATCCCTCCGCGCTCGCCAGCCCCGTCCGCGCCACCGCCGCGGGCGCCGCCGCGTCCAAGAAGGCGAACGACCAACGCCGACGCGAGGAGGGCCGGAGATCAATCAACGAACGAACCGCCTCTACCCGCGCCGGCGTCAAAGCAAAGGTGGTCACACGCCACGCCCCGCCCACCCAGGCGCAATCCCACGCGGTCACAACCCTATGGGACAAAATATCCGGCGCGTGCGACGACGTAACCCAAGCGCTCGAGGAGTGCGCCAAGGCCATGGTGGAACCAGATCCCAACAGAGGCACCCCGGGCTTCGGCAACTCGAGCTCAAACTCGACATCCGCGCCGGGCGTATCAGGCACCACGCGGCGTAAGAACGCCAGCCGCGCGTCACTCAAGCTCCGAGAAGCCAAGTCGCAGTTCAACTCGTTCACCGGCGGCTTCGACGAACTTCGAAGGCACTCCGCCGCTCTCGCCGCGGCGCTGCATCGGTCGGAGACATCGGCGGGGACGGTCACCGAGCAGCTCGCGTCCACCGCGGGGTACGCCGAGGAGACCACGAACCGTCTGCGCACGACGGCGAGGGAGAAGGAGGTGGCGGAGATGACCGCCAAGCAGGCCAAGTCCGCGCTGCAGGATGCGCTGGCGAGGATCGAAGTCTTGGAAAAGGAGCGAAGGTTAGTTTATTTCTTTTTCATATTTCTCGTAACTCGTGTGGGCAATTGTGCTGACGCGGGACATTTTGTTCAACTCTTACAGGGACATTCGAGGCTACGAGGCGCGCCTGGAGGAGGCTGACTACGCGCGCGCCAACTTCGCGATCGCCCTGGAACGCGCGGAGAAGGCTGAGACGTCCGCGGCGAGGCACAAAGAGGGCGTCGCGAAGCTCACCGCGGATAACATGGTGTTCCTCATGAGACTCAAAGAGACGGAATCGGAGATTGCAACTCTACGCAAAGAAACGGCGGATGCCCGGATCGAACTCGAAGGTAAGCGCGGCGCGTGGTTCGACCGCGCGCGTAAGGACGTGGAGCGCGTCGTCCAGCGCTCCATCAAGCGCGCCGAGGAGTCCGACGCCGCGCTCGAGCTCGAGTTTGAAAAGCAGGAGCGAACAGCGGAGGAATTCGCGATGGAACTCGCAAAGGTGAGTTTCTTTTTATTTCCGTATGGGCAATTCGATTGACGCGTGTTTTGTTGACGACAGATAAACGACGTTCGAGCCGAAAACGAACTTCTCGCCATGGCCGCCGCCAAGGCGCAAAAGGCGGCGGAATCCGCGCTCATGGAAAAGGTTAAGATCTACGAGGAGCTCCAACGGTGGAAGACGAAGGAATTCGACGCCAGCTCGAGCGCCAAGGCGTCCACCACCGCCGCAGCGGAGGCGTACGAATCCGCCGGAGTTCTCCGGAAAGAACTCAACGAAACGAAAGCCGAACTCGCCGGCGCGCGTTCCTTCGTCGACGCCGCCCGCGCGGAGGTGGACGCCAAGACGACCGCGCTGGCGAACCAACAGGCGGTCAACGCGGGCGTGATGAAGATGAAGAATGCGATGGAGTGGCGCGTGTTGGAGATGCAGACGGCGCTTGAGCAGCGGGGCATCGCGCCGCCGCCGCCCTCGGCGCCTCCGCCCAATTCATCGACGAGTTCAATCGGCCCGAGTTCAATCAGCGAATGGACCGCGGGAGCGACTACAGTCAGTAAGACTGTCGGAGGGACGCTGCCCCCGACCCCGGCCACCGTTCCTCCGCACCAAACCACGGGCGGCGCGAGCTCCAACGCCGGTAACGAGATCCGAACCATCCCGGGGTTCGAACTCTCGCCGCTGCCCGCGTCCGACCTCAAGCCGACACCCGCGCCGATCTCACTCGTGACGCCACAGAACGCCAGCTACGGGTCCGCGGAGCACTCGCACTCCGCCGCCAAAGAATTCGTCATGGACGCCTTGAACGAATCCCCGCACTCCACCGCCGCGTTCTTCGGCCTCTCCTCACCGGGTAAAAAGGAGATTCCAAAGATCTCGCCGCCTGACTCTCAGTCGAACGCCGCGAACTTTGCGCACTTTCGCGCCATGTTCCCCGACCTCCAAGGCGAGGAACTCGACGGTATCGAGGGCCTGGACACCCTCGACGTTTCAGGCGCTCCGTCGCTCAGATCCGACGCCAAACTCGCCGGAGACTCGACACCGCCGGTGAAACGACGTAACAAACGAAGAGCCGCCGCCGACGCCAACGACGCGTCCACCGCGGCGCCGCTCATCGCGCGAGGTACCACGAAGCAGAGCTACGGCGCGACGTCCCCGGCCGCCGGCGAGCTCAAGACTCTCGGGTCCGGCACTTCGCCAAAAAAGCCACCCGCCGGCCCGGGTCCAGAAGTTCGCCAGACTAAAAAGTCAGCGGCAGCCGCCGCCGCGAACCGCGCCGTCTACGCGTCAGTCGACTCCGTCAAGGCCTCACTCGTGAACGACGACGACGTCCTCCGGGCGCGGGCGATTCACGCCGCGAGGGAAAGATCAACCCCGCCCATTGGCTCACCCGCCAGAGTACCTCCCCCTTCCACGGACCAAAAGGCCAAGGAGGAATTTGACGCTTTTCTCCGAGAGGTGGAGGACGACTCCGTTCACGGCCACCCGTACCAGCCGCTGAGGAGCTCCGAGTCCGACGTCACGAGCGAGGGTGGTACGTCGCTGGAGTCGGCCCCGATTCGTCCGCCGCCGAACCCGTGGCTGAACGACCCGAGGGACGCGGAGGGCGCGGCGGGTGGCTCGCCGGGGCGCGAATTTCCACCGCTCGGCGCGATGACCCTCGGAGGCGGCGGCGGCTCACCTTCGCGCCGCTCCCCGAGCAGAAAGTCACCGGCGAAGAGGCCACCTGCCGTGGGCGAGCTCGCGACCGCGCCGAGCATGGCGGCGAAGGGCGGCGCGTCGTTCAAGGCGTCCATGGCCGCCGCCGCCGCAGCCGCCGCGGGTTCCGTCGTGGATTCCGCGAACGTCCGGAAGGATTCACCCGACGCCGACGACGATCTCCTGGATGCGTTCTCCGACGACGTGGACAACGGCGCGATCCTGCGCATGTTCCAGGCTGGCGCGCTCGATAACGACGACGCGAAGAGGGAGACGGCTGCCGCGAGGGCGATGGAATCCGCCGCCAACGCCAACGTCTCCGGTTTCCGTGCCGAGTTTTTCGGCGAGACGACGGATGACGACGACGGGCACGAGTTGGTGAGCGAGGACGTCTTCGAGCGCGCCGCGGCACGCGCGCTGGCCAAGCGGGGCGAGGGGGGAGGACAGGAAGGGACACGAATAAACCCTAACCCTAACCCTACCCCGTTTGACGGCCCGGGTTGGATCGGCGCCGACGGCCCGGGTCCCGCCCGGTCCAACTCGTTCGCCTCCGCCAGAACCTCCCTCCTCGCGGTGGACGGATCGAGCGACGAGGACCAGGAGCGCGCGCGCGTCGCGTCCGACGTCCCGACGCGCGCCGTCGCCTTTGACGACTCCGAATCGGATCCGGATAGCACCGACGCGGATTCAATCTACGACGTCTTCAAGAACCCCGGCGCGAGCGGGTACGTACCCACAGCCGGTACCCAGCGGAGACCCGAGTTATCCCGGTTCGCGTCGAGTTCCAACGGTCAGGGACTGGATGAGGAACACGCGGCGGCCATGGATCGGCTCATGGCCTCCGGAGGAAGGAGGAACGACGGAGGGAGGTTGAACGCCGGCGGAGCTGGTGATGATTTGCCGAGAGGTGACTCCGCCGGAGACGGCGGGTTCACGTTCAGCAACGCGTTGCCGGGGAGCGGACGGGTCCCCGTGCCGGACAACACGGGGACGTCCGCGGACAGGCCGGCGACCGCGCGCGGGCGCAGCAGAGGCGGCGGCGTGTCGTTCTCGAACGCTCTTCCGTCGATTCGGTGATCACAGTTGTGTCGTTCACATGTTCATTCAAATAAAACGCTAACCGTAAAATGAAAATCAAATGCTCTTGCTCCCCCCGTGCTCCCCCTAGCGTCCCGTCCAAACTCATCACTGTCCCGACTGGTCCTCGTTGAGCTGCTCGCTCGTGGGCTGCGCGCAATCCTCGCCGTCGCAGCCCTCCGCCCAGACCCTCGCGTTCTGGAACATGCGCATCCACGGCCCGGGACCGTCCGCGTCGATGCCCGCATCCGCCGGCGCCCACGGCATCTGCCAGCCGAGGTACGCCCGCTCGGGGTGCGGCATCATGGCGAGGTGCCGCCCGGTGGCGTCGCACAAACCCGCGATGCCGTGCGGGGAACCGTTGGGGTTGAGCGGGTACTGCTCGGTGGGTTCGCCGGTGTGGTCGACGTAACGCACGCAAGCCTGGCCGCTCGCGAGGATGTCGGACACCCTGGACTCGTCGGGGAACTTAACCTTGCCCTCGCCGTGCGCGACCCAGATGCCGACGCGCGAACCCTGCATACCTTGCAGCATCACAGCGGGGGTGTTGGCCTCGATCCCGACGGTGGTCCAACGGCTCTCGAACCTTCCAGAGTCGTTGTGGATGAAACGCGGCTGCTTCACGTCGTCGGTGGCGCCCAGGCCGCCCTCCGCGGGGACGAACCCGAGGAGAGCCATGAGCTGGCAGCCGTTGCAGATACCAAGCGAGAAGGTATCGGTTCGGTCGTAAAACGTCTGGAACTGCGACCAGAGAGACTCGTTGAATCGGATGCTGCCCGCCCAGCCCTTCGCGGAGTCGAGGACGTCGGCGTAGCTGAACCCGCCGCAGAAGACGATCCCGCGGAAATCTTCGAGCCGCACGGCGCCGGTGAGCAAGTCGGACATGGTGACGTCCCACGGCTCCATGCCCGCGGCGTGGATCGCGGCGCCCATCTCGCGGTCGCCGTTGGTGCCCTCCTCGCGGAGGATGCAAACCTTCACCTTGTCGGTTTGTTCCATCACGTCCACAGGGGTCTTCTCCGGGACGTAGGTGAGTTTCCATGTCGGCGCCTTGCGATCGCGAAGGCCGCTTTGCTCCGCCGCCACCGTCGCCTCGGACGACTGCATGCGCTCGAGGAGGAACGAGGTGTGCTCCCAGGTATCGCGAAGGTCCGCGACGGATCCCTCGATCACGGCGTCGGGCGCGCCGTCAACCTTGACCGACGCGATGCCGTCCGCGGTCGTCTTACCGATCGACGTCACCGTCACGCCGGCGGATTCGTACGCCTTTTTCACCGCTTCGACGTTGGACGGGTCAACCTCGATGACGATGGCGAGCTCCTCGGCGAACAGCGCCGCCATGGCGTCGTTCGTGGGGTTTGGTAAGGTCACGTCCACGCCGGCGTCGGGGTGCGGGAACGCCATCTCGATGACGGCGGTGGCGAACCCGCCGTCCGAAACGTCGTGACCCGCGGAGATGAGTCGCTTGTAGACGCAAAATTGAGTCGCCTCCCAAGCCTTCTTGAAGTAGGCGCAGTCGTCCATGTCCGGGGAGGAGTCGCCCACCTGGTCGAACGCCTGCGCGAGGGCGCTACCGCCGAGCCTGCGCTTGGCTTCCGCGCCGCCGAATTCGACGAGCATGAGCTCGCCGACGCCGGGGAGCTTGAGATCAGGCGTGACCGTCTTGGTGACATCCGGGACGGTTACGTAGCCCGACATCACGACGGATCCGGGAGCCTTGACAACCTCGCCGCCGGCGCGCGCCGCCATGGACAGCGAATCCTTCCCGCCGTCGATCGCGACGTCAAGCTCGCCCATCGCCGCGCATAAAGCCTCGCACGCGTCGAACATGTGCGCGCCGTCACCCGGCAGCTTCGCGGCGTACATCCAGTTCCCAGAGTACTTGATATCCTTCAGACCCGTGGTGTTGGCGAAGACGAGGTTGGTGAGTGACTCGCCGAGTCCCATGCGCGCCATGGCTTTGGGGTTCACGGTTCCCTTGATGGGTTGCTCGCCGATGCACGTGGCGCCGCCGGTGATGCCGTAGTGCGTCTGCGCGATGACTCCGACGTCGGCGATTGGAATTTGGAGCGGCCCGACGCACTGCTGCTGCGCGACGAGGCCGGTGACGGACCGGTCAACCTTGGTGGTCAGGAACCGCTTGGAGCACACGGACGGGAGGCGAAGGACGCGGTCGATGGCGTCGGACGCGGAGGTACCGGCGGGGAGGTCGAGAGGCGTGGGGGAGAGATCCATGCGCTTGAGGTCGTACGTCTTTTTAGGCATGTCGCCGAGAACCTTCTCGAGGTCGAGATCTTCGGGAACCGGCGAGCCGGGAGGCGCGGTGGGGTCCACGAGCTTGACGCGGCCGCTGCCGTCGATGGACCCGAGCACCGAGAACGGGCATCGCTCACGCGCGCAAATCTTCTCCACGACCGGCAAACTCTCCGGGGCGATGAGCATAGCCGAGTTCTCCTGGTACTCGGCACCCCAAATCTCGAGAACGGAGAGCGTGGCGTCGCCGAGCTTGACCTCGCGGATGTTGAGCTCGCCACCCTTGGGGTAGATGAGCTCCTTGCACACGTTGCAGTTACCTCCCGCGCCTTGATCGTGGATGGATAAGATCGGGTTCTTCCCTTCCAGCTCGACGCACGCCTTGACGACTCGGTTGAGCTTGTTGGACATCTCCGCGTCGCCGCGCTGCACGGCGTTGAAGTCGAGATCCGCGTTGGCCTCGTCTTCGCCGCCAGCCTTTGAGGACGCCGCGCCGCCGCCCATGCCGATGCGGTACGCGGGTCCCCCGATCTTAACGACGAGCATGCCGATGTCGCCCTCCGTCTTCTCCAGGTTCGAGTGGTCGATCTGACCGAACCCGCCGGAGAACATGATGGGCTTGAGCCATTCCCGGCGTTCGCCGTTTGGAAGACGCTGGCCGAACGAGCGGCAGTAGCCCGCGATGAGGGGCTCGCCGAACTTGTTACCTGCGATGGGGTTTATGAGGGGGGGGGTCAGTGATTGGGTGGTAATTGGGTATTTGGGTATGGGAGGGATACTGTTTACACACTCACCGTAGTCGCTGGCGCCGTTGGACGCGTCGATGAGAATCTGCAGCGGTTCCGCCAAGTTTCCCGGGTACTCAAACTTTTCATCTTCGTGCGGCTGGACGTTGTCGGGGATGCGGAGGTTACCCACGCAGTACCCGGCGGTCCCGGCGGTGAGCAAAGAGCCGATTCCGGTGGCGTGCGTGTCGCGCATGCGGCCGCCCGCGCCCGTCTCGGCGCCAGGATACGGCGCCACTCCCGACGGAAAGTTGTGGGTCTCCGCTGTGAGAAGCAGGTCGAGGTCGACGGGCCTTGGGGCCAACGGGGACGGCCCGCCCGCGCGTGTGGGCCTCAGCGGGGTGTTGACGAAGCCGCGGATGGCGGATGAGTTGTCCTTGAACGCGATGACCGAGTTGTGCCCTCGTTCGCCTTCGATCGTCTCTTTGACCATCTTGAAAAGCGACTTGGGCTGCGGCACGCCGTCGACGATGAGGTTACCGCCGAAGAACCAGTGCCTGGAGTGTTCGGAGTTGCTCTGGCCCATGTCGAAGAGTTCGACGTTGGTCGGATCGCGTCCGATGTCGTCGCGGAAGAGTGTGAGGTAATAGTCGAAGTCTTCTTCGTCGAACGCGAGTCCCATCTCTTTGTCAACCTTTTCCAGCGCCGCTCTGCCTTCCGCGAGGACCGGGACGGTGTAAACCTCCTCGGGGACGGTGTTCGTGACGAAGGTTGCGAGCGGGGAGTCGTAGACGCACTCGGTCATGCGGTCGTGGACGAGGGAGGCGAAGGCGAGCTTTGCCTTTTCGTCGATCGTTTTCCCGGCGGCTGCGACGAGGGAGTACCGCCTGGAGCGCTCCAGGCGGGTCACCTTGCCGAGGCCGGTGTTCTGGCAGATGGACACCGCGTTGGTGGACCACGCGGACTGGAACGCCAGTCTGGGTCCCACCTCGACGACGGAGTCCCCGGTGAGCTGGGTGGCGTCGGTGAAGAGGTCGGGCTCGAAGGTTTCGCGCAGGAGCCACTGGAGCGTGTTCATCTCGTCGGCGGTGAGTGCGGAGGTGACCTCGACGTTGAAGCACTGCTCGGTGACGACGGAGGCGATCGCGCCGTTCACCGCGGGCTTGGCGTTGGCCTTGCGGCACAGCGTGGCGCCCGCCTCGTCGCTGAGGAACGGCCGGCGGAAGAGCTGCACGACGCTCCGAGTTGATCCACCATCGGAACCTTTTCCGGCGGCGGCGGCACCGGGATCGGCGACGACGGCGCGAACGACGTTGGAACGGAGGGACCGGGGGCGGGCGCGATGGCCCGCGCGGGGTGCGTGGAGCCCGGCGGAGCGCGAACCGGCGGCCGCGGGGGACGCCCGCTGCGCCAGGGAGGAGGCCACGGCGCTCATCGGGTGCGAATGAAAGTGGGCTTTTTGAAAAAATCGGTTGCGAAAGGTCGTTGCCAACGCAGCACTCCGAAACGTGGGAGTGGTCAATGAGATTCAAATGATGAATGCAAATGCGAAATGTCCCGATTTCTCACGAGCCCTTCTTCTGTCAGTCTCCGCTACAGTGTCCGTGCCCGTGATTATTAGGGTTAGCTACGTGTCTATGAACGCTGTGACTGAAATTTGAATCAAAATGCTGCAAAACCCGATCTCCCGGGAAAACCAAAAGGCCCAAGACTTTTACCTATCCGAGGCCTCGGGCATTGTCGCCGACGCCCTGACCACCGAGAGAAGAGAGGAGCCATGGACGCCCTCAAGCACAAGGTCCACACCGCCTACAAGGTGCGCATGCCCGACCGATCGTCACTTCAAACCCCGATATCGCTCCCTCCCGCCGCGCGCCCCTCCATCTTCTCCGTTTCTTTTCAAATGGGATGGGGTGCCCGATACGCGCTGTTGACTCACCCGCGCACGGCCCTTTCCCCACCGAGTACACAGGGCGTGGCGGAGTCCCTGATGACCACGCGCACCACGAGCGCGTTCCTCGAGAAGGGCGTGGTCACCCCCGAGGAGTTCGTAGTCGCCGGGGACTACCTCGTCGCGCAGTGTCCAACCTGGTCGTGGCAGGGTGGAGATCCGAAGAGTGCGAAATCCTACCTCCCAGACGACAAGCAGTTCCTCGTCACGCGGAACGTACCGTGCCTCAAACGCGCGCGCGCCATGGAGGAGTACGCGGGGAAAGAGACGCATCTCAGCGGCGAGGATGAAGGGTGGGTCGCCGCGGGAGGCGACGGGAACGGAGGCGAGGGAGGCACCAAGGACGAAGACGCCCCGGACATGGACGACGTCACAAACGACATCTCCAACCTCAAAGTCGATAAGGCCGACGATGGCGAAGAGAAGCCGGACGATGCCGATGCCGCCGACGACGACGACGACGCGATCCCCGACATGGACGACTTCGACATGTGCGGCGACGACGAGGAGGACGACGCCTCCGCGCTGCGACCTTCCGACGCGGCTTCCACGGGAGGCACCGCGAATTCTTCGTCGGATTCCTCGCACATCCTCAAGACTCGAACCTACGACATCTCAATCACATTCGACAAGTACTACCAAACCCCGCGGGTGTGGCTCAACGGCTACGACGAGTCACGCACGGCGCTGGATCCCAAGAAGGCGCTCGAGGACATCTCAGCGGAGCACGCGAGGAAGACGGTGACGATCGACCCGCACCCGCACACGTCGGTGCCGTCGGCGTCCATTCACCCGTGTAAACACGCGCCGGTTATGAAGAAACTGATCGAATCGATGGGCGGGGACGTGGCGCCAGGGGTGGAGCACTACCTGTTCGTGTTTCTCAAGTTCATCGCGAGCGTCGTGCCGACGATCGAGTACGACTACACGTCATCCGCGTCGCTGCGCTAGTGCCTCGTCTCCAGGGTGAGGATAAATGAGGAAAGATGAGGATACATGAGGATAAATGAGGATACATATCCTCATATCCTCAAAGGGAGACAATACATTAGGTACGCGTGGGTACGCGAATGCCGACGATCGATTCAACCGTTCTTGTAACAACAGTAACAAAAAAACTCACTTCTTCTTGCCTCTGCCCTTCGCGGCGCCTCGTCCTCGTCCCCGACCGCCGCGGCCTCCCTTCGTCGCGGGTTTAGGCTTCTCCTCCTCCTCCTCGACGGGCGCGGGCGCGTCATCCTCCTTCGCGGGTGTCTCCTCCTCCGCATCCGCCGCCGTGACCGCCTCTTCGGGCTTCCCGGGCTCACCCGCCTTCTCGGGCTCCGGCGCCTCGACGGCGGGCGCCTCCGCCTCTGTCGTCTCTGGTTCCTCAGCCGGCGTCTCTCCCGCTTCGGCGGCGGCGGTGTCCTCGGGAGATCCTTCCACCGCGTCGTTCATCCCCGGCTCGGGTGCCGACTTTTCGTCCCCGTCCCCGTCCCCGTTCTTCCATCGCGCGATGGCGCTCTGCAGGATATCACCCAGCACGAATTTCTCAGTCTTCTTGCCAGCCGCTCGCTCCGATTTGGTTCGTTCGCACGAGACGATGATGGACTCTATGAGCTCGCACCCTCGCGCCGTCTGCCGCGCGCTGTCGCTCTTGACCTCCACAGTCTTGGCCTCCTGGTCGACGTCCATCTTGGTCTTGGTGACCTTCTCGAGCTTCTTGATGGTGCCGCCGTTTTTGCCGATGACGGCGCCGAGGAATCCGCGCGGGTCAACAATCCTTTGAAATTTGAAGGTCGCCACCTGGCGCTTCTTCGGTCTCTCCTCGTCGGCATCATCGCCCTCGTCGTCCTCGTCCTCGTCCTGATCGTCGTCCTGGTCGTCGCCCTGGAGCCTGGACATGACGCCGCCCTTGCCCTTGCCCTTCTTCGCGTCTGCGGCGGCGGCTTCGTCCGTATCGGGGTCCGCTTTCGGCGTCGGCGCGCCCGACTGGATCGCAGCGAAGGCGGCTTGCAGCCCGTGAAAGGTGATTCGAGCGCCGGCGATTTCGTCGCCGATGACCGCGTCGAGCAGCGCGACGGCGTGCGCGCGTCGCACCGCGTCGGCGCAACGCACGCGCACGGCCATCTCCTTGTTCCCGACGATCATCGAGCAATCCGCTACTTTGCACATCATGGACAAGACGGACCGTTTCTTTCCGATGACTCGCGACATCGTGTGCTTATCCGCGACGGGCACGACGACTGTCTCGTCGTCGTCGACGAATCCCTTATCCACGGCACCGGTGTCCGACACATTTTTCTCCGACACTTTGTGTGGGTTTTTGGCGCGGACGTCGTCCATCGTGGGCGGCGGGAGGCCGAACCGAGTCGCCCGGGCTTTCATCTTCTCGAGCTCCGCCTGCATCCACTCCGTCGGATCGTCCGCTCGGTTAGCCGCCGCCGCGGGACCCTTCTTAGCCTTGGGCGGCGCGGCGGCGGCGTCCGCGTCGAGTGACTTGCGCTTGAGAAGCCCGCGAAGGTCCCCGCCGGGACCACCGCCTCGTGTTTCCGCGCCGCCCGCCGCCCGGCCCTCCGGATTCTCCCGATCTTCCCGCGGGAAACCCCGCCCGGGTTTGCCCCTAAAGTCAATCCCGTTTCGCGTCAGCGCATCCTCGATCATCTCCCGGGCCCGTATCACATCCGGGACGGCGCCGCGTACAATAACCGTGGTCCCGTCGCGTTCCGCATCCACCGACGCTTTCGTGACGTTCTCGATGTTCTTGATGTGCGAACCCTTGGGTCCGACGATCAAGCCGTTGTTACCGCGGGTGTCGACGAGCCACTCCGCCGGATGAGCGGGGTCCACGTCCAGCTCAGCCGCGGCGGCTCCGACTCCGTGAGGATGAGATCCCCCCCCGTGCGGGAGAGCTCCGGGAGAGCCGAGCCGCGCGCGGACGCTTCGGACTCCTCCGCGATCGGGACTCCGTGGTGAACGATCGCGGCTCGGCGACCGTCGCCTGCGGAGAGCGCCCTGGCCGCCCGGCGGGCCGCGGTCCCTCGAAGTCGCTCGAATCGGCGGAGGTCGGTCGAAATCGCCCCGGTCCCTCGAGTCGCGGCGTGGCGGCCGGTCGTACGGCGCGAAGTCATCGCCGCGGTCGGCGGGTCCCCGTTCCCAGCCGGCGTTGTCTCTGTGGGGAAAGTCTCCTCCTCGGGCACCCGCCGGGATAGGTCCTCGGTCTCTCGGCGGCGGCGAGCGCGAACGTCGTTCGACGCGCCCCCCCCCGGAAGGTCCATCTCTCGGCATCTCCCTCGGCGCCCTTCCAAACTCCCTCGGCGGTGACACGTTTCGTCGAATGTCCCTCGGCGGCGACCTGCCAACTCCCCTGGCGGCGCCCGCGGAGAACGGCGCGGATCCGAACCCGACTTGTTCGCCGACGAGAAAAACGCGGTCCAACGCAGCTTTCACTGCCTCGACGTCGCCGACCCTCGGCGGCGGCATGCCCCCGTTGCGGCACGCGTCGACGTACGCGCCCCACTCCGCGCGCGTCGGCGCGCTGTTGGATATGACCCCCAGCGAATGCGCGCGTTCCACGACTTGGTCGCGTTCGTCGATGAGTCGGAGGACGGGGTGCGTCGGTCCTTGGTCGGTGTCGGCGTCGGCGAGCGGCGCCTGCGCGCCACCCGCGAGCTCGCCAACCTGGTACCGGCCGCCCCCGACCCCGACGCGGACGATGGCGCCGCGTGCTTGGCGCAGGGCTTCCAGCGCGCGGTCCACGTCCTTACCCGAGCCCGTCCCGGGGCCGTCGGGGCCGACGCAGCACAGCTGGTGGATCTTGGATCGGGAGAGGAAAACCGTGGTGGCCTCGTCCAAGGTAGCCGTGGCGTTGCGATCAGGGCCGGGCGCCTGCGCCGGGGCTGGGCCACGCGGCGGGGGTGGCCCACGCATGCGATCGCCGCCACCAGGGGGTGAGAATCGATTTCGTTCGGGTGAGAAACGATTTCGTTCTGGCCCGGGCGGAGGGCCCCTTCTGTCACCGTATGGGTCCCTATCGCCGCGGAAGTCGCGAGGGGGCGAACGCGGGGGATACCTTCCAGCGCTGTGCGGGGGTCCACCGCGTCCCCCGCGTCCCCCGCGGTCGTCCCAGCCGGTGCCGACAGGCGGTGGGCCGCGTGGCATCGGGGGCGGACCTCTGGAATCTCGCCGATCGCGGAAATCGCGCCCGGGAGGGGGCGATCGACCGCGGCGCATCGGCTCCATGTGACCGCCGCCGCGAGGGCCCGACGCAGGCGCGCCCCAGTCCCCGCCGTTGCTGAACCGCTGGCGACCGGGAGGACCATCGCGCTGTGACTGCGGTTGACGCCCAGACGGATGCCCTGCGTTGTTGTCCCGGCTGGCGCTTCGGCTCCGAGCCCTGTTCTTGTAACTCGGCCGCCGATCTTCCTTGTCGTCGTCGGTTTCCTCGTCTTCGTCCTTGTCCTCCTCCTTGGCGCCGGATTCGTACGCGGCGTAGCGCGCGGGCGGTTCCTTGTCCTTGTCCTCCTCCTTGTCGTCGTCGTCGTCGTCGTCGCCGGCCGGGGGTTCGGGGGTGACGGACCGGTCGGTTGCATCTTGTTCTTCGCCGGCGTCGTCGTCGAAGTGGTCGCTCTCGTCGCCTCCGAGCGAGATGAGGTCATCCTCCGCATCTTTCGCCTCGGCGTTCGCGCGTTCCGCCGCCAGCTGTGCCGCGCGTGTCTCTTCTTCCCTGGCGAGTCGCACGGAGACTGGGATGTCGGGCTCGGGCTCGGGCTCCACCGCCGCCCACCCGGTGGCGTCGCCGTCCGCCGCGGCGGTCTCCGGGCTGTCCTCGTCGCGATTTTGATCCGAGCCCGGCGATGCGTCGGCGAGATCGACCACCGCCGCGGACCGCCCGGCGGTCTCCACCGCGGCGCGCTGCTTCTTGCCGAAGAGCTTGAAGTGCTTCTTGGTGTCCCAGTCGATGAACTTGAGCCCCGCGGGGTGCCCGCCCGGGACGTTCATGCCCTCCATGCTGCGGAGCAGTTCCCGGTTCTCGAGCGGAGACTCAAACTCGATCGCCGCCGTCGCGTACGTTCCTTTGCTCTGCGTCTCCGATCCTACCGCGACGCGGGATACCGCGCCGGCGGTGGTGAACATCGAGCGTACCGACTGTTACGAACGAAGGGGAAGGGGGTCAAGGATGTCAACGGTGGGTCAATGGATGCGGGGTCACGTCACGGGGGGAAGGGTGGCGGGTAACAGATCGATCGGGAGAATCAGAAGTCGGCGCTTCGTCCGAGGGAATTCAGGGATCTGGCGCGCGATGATCGGGGTTGAGCGACGATGACTCGCGCGCGTACCTTGGCGGTGGACGTCGCGAGGGGCAGACCCCGCGCCAACACCGTCCGTTTCGCATCGAACTTCCTCACGTCATCGTCCGCCATGACTTCGGTGTGAGGAGTGACACGTGTGAGTGAGCTCATCATCGCCGTCAGGCGGGAAGGAAGGCCTGTCCTCTCAGGTCGGGCAAACGAAGCGTCGACATCAAATTCGATTCGAGATTCCGCTGAAAAAAGAATTGTCGATTTGCGCCGCCGCTCGTATCAACTCGATTCATCACACGTCGTCTCTCGCCTATTCTATCGCGCCGTCGCACATCCCACTCACAGCTTGTTCAGCTCCGTCGTCAACTCCTTGAACAGCCCGTCCACCCGCGCCTTCCGCTCCCCCGTGGCGCCTTCCGTCCACCGCTTCTTCACCACCGTAAGTAAGTGCGACTTTCGCAGCTTGAAGTGCGCCTTGATCGCGTCTTTAAACGCCGGGTGCGGCTTCCGCAACTGCTCGATCATCGCCCACCGGAGCGTGTTGTCGATGATACTGGCGTCGTACTGATCGCTCTGGTTCTTACCGTTCGGCGTGCCGATCAACCGCTCGTACCCGGGTTCGTTGAAGTACGGCTGCGGACATAAAATCAGAGATTGGACCGATACGATAACCTGCAGCATCGTCGACACCGACGGATCCCACGTCTCGCCTTTCCCACCCGCCCACGTGCCCAACAACGATAGGCACACCTTGCCGTCCTTGTACAGGTTAGGGTTGGCGCGCCATCGGCCGCCGCCGGTCGTCTTGAACTGGATCTTCGGAGCGTGCGTAGGGTACCCGCTTGGGAAAAACGCATCTGTAATTGGTGTAAAGAAAAACACAACGTCAAACCAATTTCCCATACGAGAATAAAACAAATAGACTCACCAAAGATGAAACAGCCGCCGTCGTAAGGCGTATCTTCCGGTCCCGTTATCATGATGCTCCACACGACTGACTTGGCGTCGTCGATGCGCACGAAGACGGAGGATGAACGGTTCAGGGGCAGGGCGCCACCCGCGAGTCCCGCGATTTCTTTAGCGACGCGGGAGATGTGCGGCCCGTTGCGGAGATCCTGTGAATGGAAAAAAACACATGTGACGTCAGTCAAATTGCCCGTGCGGAAATAGAAAAATAAGCGTACCGCCGCTGCCTCCTTGGCGTAGGCGTGGCCGTCGGATAGGTTCTCGTGTGAGTCGTACGTGAACGGCGTCATGGCGGCCTGGTACTCCGCCTCGGACACCACGCCGTCGTCGTCCGCGCCGCCCTTCCCACCCTTCCCTTTCCCTTTCCCTTTCCCTTTCGCCTTGGACCTCGTCGTCGTCGACCCCGGAGTCGACCCTGGAGCGCGAGCGGGATCGCCCGCGGGTCTGGGGTTGAGCGCCTTGGCCGCCGCGGACACCGACTCGCCGACGTCGAGGATGAGCCGCGCGAAGGATATCTCGCTCGCGATGCTCTCCTGTTGCGTCCGCCGTCGCCGAACGATGTTCTCCTCCGCCGCGTTCTTCATTGCGGGCGATTTGATTCCAATTCCGACGCCGCCGCCGACGGATAGGCCCCCGGGCTTGGCCATCGTCGGAGATTTGATACCACCCGCGTCGTCGTTCGATGTATTCGTCGCACCGGTGTCCTTATCGCGGGCTGACGGCGACGGCATCGACGTGGACACCGCGGACGTCAAGGCGGCCACCTCGCTCTCGTCGATGCTCTTGAGGTAAATCTTAGCCTGTAAACAAAACACACGTGACATCAATCAAATCGCCCGTGTGAGAAAAAAAAATTAAACTCACCTGCCGCGCGACGTCTTCGAAGGTTTTGACGAGCTCGGAGACGCATCCGGTGGCGTCGTCTACGAGCAAACAGTCGCGGACGGTGGACTGCGCCAACGCCGCGGCGGCGCGCATCAGCGATGAATAAAACGGCCCGCGATTCGTCATGTTCATGAAGGAGCAATTCTTGAGTTCCCTGGCGAGAAATTTGGAAAGGCACGACGCGCGGACGCACTCCGCCGCTCTCGCCGCGTCGGCGTCCGAGAGCACCGGGACGTCGTCGTCGGACATTCCCAAGCTTTCCAGAAGGTTTCCGGAAGCTTTCGAGAGCACCTGCGTTCGCGATTTACCCGGCGCGAGCGCGGCGAGCGGCAGCGCCCGGATGAACCGCGTCGCTTCGACTAAAAGCGTTAAAACGCTTTGGTCCTCGGCGGCTTGCGCTCCCTTCGCGGCTGCGGCGTCCCACGTCTGCGCGCCGCCGTCCGTGCCGTCGCCCTTGACGTCGTGGCCGTACCCCGTCCCTTTGGCCCAGTATTCCGGCTTGTGGCCCTTGCCCTTGGCGTTCGTCGACGGGTCCCCGGCGGCTTTCGTCTTGAGGCTCCCCGTCATCTTACCCTTATCGCCCTTATTGCCCTTGTCGTCCACCGCTGACCCCCCCACGGCACCCCCCACGGCACCCCCCCCTCCCGCGTCCTCGTTGAGAACCTTCGCGAAATCCACGACGTCGTCCACGTCGCCGCCTTCGAACTCAGCCTCGTACCCGCCGGTGGCTCCCGACTCTTTTTCCATCGCCGTCTCAGCCGCGTACATGTCGACGTATCGGGAAGGAATGAGCGGACCGCCGCAGCTGGTACCGCACGCGGCGAGCCTGGCGAGCGACGTCTCCAGACGCGACACGTCGTCCACGTAGGCACCTTCGGGGAAACGTTCAATCTCGTTCAACTCCGACGCGAGGTCTACCCGCGCGAACTTTTGCAGGAAAGCCCGGAGGTGCTCGATGACCGATTTGATTGGTCGAAAAGGCTGCCAGTTGCGCAGGTGCAGCCGCGGGTGCGCCGCCATGGCGCCGGGGACCATCCCGCCGAGCTTCGGCCGCACCAAGGTCACGCGCGGCGGGTAGAACGGGTACAGATCCGCCATGAAGTGCAGCCGGATCTGGATGTACCGATAGCCGTTCACCGCATCTAAGGTGTCCAAATCCTCCGCCAGGTCCGACCCGGGTATAAAGCCACCCATGAACTTGACGTCCCACAAATACACGTCGTGGTCCACCGCGTCCACCACCAGCTCAGGGTCCATCCGCTCCTATTAAGGGTTAATAAGAACACGACGTCAGGCCATTCTTCTAATCGGGGTTCAATACGTAAATAAGGGTAAGAGACGTACCTGCAGCGCGAAGAGCTCCGAGGATAGGCGTGTGAAAGCTCCTCTGCTTGAAAATATTTGGTTCCGAGCCGCGGCTTTCATGTCCCACGTCTCCACCGACCCTGAACCCTCGTTCTGGGTCTTCCGCGCCACGCGCCTCTCCTCCCGTTCCACGCACTTGCGCTTGTTCTGGTATAAGCGCGTGAGCTGGTCGGAGTTGAGCTCGCCGGACACAGCTGTGTTGTCGTTTGGTCCAGCCGTGTCGCCGACGTCTACGTCTGAATCATCATCTGGGGCGTCATCAGAGTAGGCGTACGCTTCTTCATCTTCTTCGAGATCTTCATCTTCGGAGCCGGCGGTGGATGTGTCCGACGCGTGCACAGCTGTGTCGGCACCCTCGGCACCCTTGAGGTCCTTGTCGTCCGGGGCGTCGACGCACGCGTCCACGACCTTCCGCGCGTCCCCTTCGAAGCCAAAGACGGTACCGATGGAGAGCACGGCGTCTTTGAGGGAGACGAGCGAGCCGGGTGCTCGGTCGGCGACGTTCGCGTTGAGCGTCGCGACGGCGGCGTCGTCGCGGTCGTCGTCGCTCATCGCCACGAAGGATCCTTTCGGATAGCCGTCCTGTTCGTCGATATCGGCGTGGGAGGGTGAGCGGGATGGAGAAGACGGGCGGGTGTGGGGTCGGAGGATGCGGGCGTCGAGGCCGAGGAAACTGGAGTGGTTTGGTGCCATCGGTGGTGTGCGCACCTCGAATATGAGCGTGAGGTTGCTCGTGTGTCCGCGCTCCAGGGTCATGGAGACGCACACGCCGTCATCGTCGGCGTCGAAGTTCTTGATGACGCGCGATCCCGACGCTCGCACCGCGTCCACGAGCGCCCTGGCGTCCCGTCGCAGCGTCGCCATGGCTCACTTGAAGACACGAGACACTTCAAATCTGAGATCGACTCCTCAACCTCGGGGGCGCTCTCGGGGCGCGGCCGCCTATGCTCCGAGCGCGATTCCACGCGCGCGAAACGGATCCTCGCGTGCCTCGAGTCCGGTCTCGCGTTCGAGCCCAGCCTTGGATGTCGTGGGTGGCACCACCGGACCACACCCGCGCGCCCAAAGTGAGACGCCCCGCCTCTCCAGGTCAGCCCCCGAGAAAATAACATTCGAGATTTGACCCCAACAATTGCCCCTCGCTCGGACGACGTTCGTTCAGGCATTGAGGGCGGCGCGAGAGGCGCGCGTGCGGACACCCCTGACATCCAGGAGAGGGATGTCGGGCGTGCCGAGGGCCGAGGGCGGCGCGGAATGGCGCGCCGGAACGGACGACACCGGCGGAGAGACCGCGCCGGAAGGCGCCACCACTCGCGGCGAATCGAAGGGTGACAACACCCGGGGCGGCAAAATCGCGGGGGGCATCCTACTTCGCGACGGCGGCGGGTCGGTTTCCAGCGACCACGGCACGCGCGCGGCGCAGGCGCTGCTCGAGGCGCACGGCGGCGTGTGGCTCGGCCTGCTCCGGCTCTCCGACGAGCCGTGGAGACCGCGGTCCGCGCGAGGGGGGCTCCGCGAGGAGGACCTCCAGCGGGTCACCGGCGAGGGCAACTCGTCCCGCGAGACGTCCCTCTCCGACGACGTCAGCGGCAGCGGAGCGAGCGATGGGAACCCGGAGGTGACGATGGACTCGCAGGGCGAGCCCGCGGGAGGCGGGACGATGTCCGGCGACGGCGGATCCGTCGTCGGAGAAGACGAAGACGAAGCCGCCACCGAGATGGAGGCCAACAATCCACCCGGGATCGATCGAAGCGGCCAAGGAAATAACAGAAGGGGATCCCCGTCCTTCGTCGCGGCGAACGACACGCGCGGACACTCGCCGCACCCTTCGTCCGGACCACATCGCGGACGACACCGCAAGCGACGCAGCAGCAAATCCGAGAGCCGTAAAGGGTCCTTCTCCGGCGCCGGGTTCCTCGACCAACGATCGGGTCGAGCCGGCGCCCATTCCCGAGGCGGCATGACACACGAGGTCTCCGTGCCGCTCATCTCGTGCTCGATGATCGCGCGTCCACCGCCGGGCGACGCCGGGATCCCAGGCACTGAACGCGGGGAAGGCCAGGCGCGTGCGACGGCGGCGGGGACCGCCATGCCAAACGTCATGGAGGCGTGCCTGGTATCGCCGATGTCAGACGGGTGGCCCGACGCCTGGAACCCAATTGCTCTGCTGCGTCTGTTTCCGTCCACCGCGGATAACGAAGCGTCCACCGCGTTTGATAAACTGTCGGATTTCTTAACCCCACGGGAGGATGAGTTGCCGGGCGTGGAGGAAGACGGCGACGAGGCCACGCAGGGCGTCGAGGGACGCGGAGGTGGGACCGACGGGGAAGGTACAGACGACGATCTCGCGATTACTCGGCGTCGGTCGAAATCAAAATCGCCGCGGGCGAAATCCCCGGAGGCGTCCGCGGATGGCGATCCGCGGACCGGGTACCCGGGTACCACGGGTGACCGCGTGAACGGCGGCGCGGACGTCGACGACACCGGCAGCGTGCACAGCGGCGGGAGCATGGCTGGGAACACCGCGGGCGGGCCCGTCTCGGAAACTGGCCCCGCGATGCGACTCGCGGCGGCTCGAGTGGAATTGGACGGTGGATACGTCGCGTTCGTCGTGTCTGACGAGTTGTTACCGGCGGATGTACGACGGTCGGTGGTGGATCCGAGTGCGAGTGCGGGGTTTCAGGTACCGTCTAGAAACAACACGAGCGGTGGTAAGGATGGGTCGGAGGGGTCCGACGGGGGGTCCGGCAAATCTTCCGGCACCGCGGAGGGCCTCGTCAACAACGGCGAATCCCCAGAGACCACCGGGTCAGTAGAGCGATCCAACGCGACGCCGAAGGAACCCGCGAGGACGCTCAAGGACCTGCTCGGCGACGCGGCGTCGCGCCAGGCGAAGCGGCCGCGCGCCAGGCCGGGCATCGCCGCCGCCCGCGCCGCGCATTCCGCGAATTTACGCAAGCGACCGCTGTGGGTCATCGTGCAGAGCGACGAGCCACACGCGCCGCACGAGGCTTCGCAGACGCCGGTGCCCGCCCCCGACGTCCAGCCCACGCGCGGGATCTTGCGGCACAGGCACTCAAAGCCACCGCAGTACAGTAAGCAGAGGCTTCCCGGGGATCAGACGCCTTACAAGTACGGCGGGGGCGAGTTGGGTCACGAGCAATTGGGCGGCACGCTGGAGCAATTGGTATCACCCCCGAACTGGCTCGCCGCCGATGGCACCGTCGGTTTGTCCTCGCCGGGACGTAAGACCGGGGAGGAGTTCGCGGAGGAGTTTCACTTCGGGGACGATCCCGGGTCGTCGCCGGATGTGCACTCTGGGGTGAGCAGCGGTGAATCGTCGGGGGATGAGGGTCTTTCAGGCGACGAGGGTCTTTCCGGGGACGAGGGCAGCGACGGCGGCGACCCGTTGAGCACCACCGCGGCGTCGGGTCACGGCGTGAACGTCGACGGGGCGCACGCGTGGGGCGGTGCGCACCCGGGGCAGATGACCCTAACGCAGAGTCCGACGGGCGGCGACGGCGAGAGTCCAAACGCTCTGCCGTCTTTACCGACGATTCCGGTGCCAATCTCCCCAGTCGGGGAACGTATGGGCGGCCAGTCAGACGGATCCGCCCTCGTCGACGACGGTAAGGATACGGTACCCATCTCCAACCCGCCGCCGCCGGACGGCATCGATCCGGATAAGTTGATTCGCGACGACGTGCCCGGTATGGAACCCGGACCCAACGGCGGTTCCATCGTTAAATCCGCGTTTAACGTCCCGCCGGTGCCGATGGACGGGATGCGATTCGGGCTCCTCGGGTTCGACGTCGCGCATCCACACGTGCAGCACTTGCTGTCCATCGCGGAATCGCGCGGTGCGTTGTTCGTGGCGCACCCGACCCCGGACAGCGTGGATCTCATCGTGGTGCATCCGCCGTTTCTGCCCATGCTCGGGTCACCCGCGCTGCCCTTCACCGTGGGTGAGTTTTTACGAAGGAGGAGCGTGCGATTCGCGCTGGGCCTGAGGCACCTGGAGCTGTGCCTGGAGCAGAACAGGCGGCTGGATCCTCGACGGGAGACCCTGGAGGTGTTCCCCGCCGGTGTGCTGCTCGTGGTGGACGAGAGCGCGCTGCTCAGCAGCGACGGCGTCATCGAAAGACTCGCCAAGCTCCTCGGGCAAGCGGCGGCGGCGGCGGCCGCCGCCGCCGCCGCCGCCGGTGAGTTCCATTACGGCGCGTCGGGCGTGCGCGAGCCCCCGCCGTGGCCGTGGGCGATCAAGGTTCACCAGCAGATCTTCAACACGCTCGTCCTGCAGAAGATCAAGGCTCAGCGCGCGCCCGCGTTGCCCACCCCCGAGGGCAACGCCGCGCGGGAACAGGCTGTGTATCGAATCGAATCCGTGCTGAAAGCGCTTCATAACCTCCGGCAGCAGGGCGACCGGTCCGTTCGCGCCGCGCGACTCCTCGGCATCACGTCCGAAGAGGCGTGCCGCGACGACATCGACGACCCGCCGCAGCCGGTACGCGACGCGGTGAAGATCGCCGCCAAGCACGCGGCGCTGTGCAGGGTTGTATTTTTGGTTTCGGAGGATCAGAAAAGCCTGGCCGCGGCTCGGCGGCGGCGTTCCGTCCTCTCCGGCGGCGTCGACGCCGCCGCCGCCTTTCTCGAGGAGCTCATCGCGGAGATGTGGAGCGAGACGGTGACGGCGAGCGCCAAGCCGTGGGCCAACGGGGTTGGCGCGAGCACCCGGCGCGAACGCGGCGACGGCACCGACGGCGGCGGTCGAAATTCATCCTTCGACGGGACCGTCGGCGACGCGTCCGATCGTGAAGGCCCGGACCCGCACGAGGTGGTCGGTCGCACGCGGGGCGGTCGCGCCAAGGGCCCGCTCGAGGACCCGGCGCCCCCCGGGTCACCCGACAGCCGGGCGGCGCGAGCCGAGGGCGACAGCGACCTTCGCAGCGGCGGTACCGATTCGGGGGGTGAGAACGGGGGATCGCTCGCCAGTCTCGGCGGCGGGAGCATCGCGGACGGCGCGTGCTCCGGGGACGAAGCGGGAGGTTCCGCGCTCGAACCCGGCGGAGGGCAAAAGGGCGGTGCGGCCACGAACGGGTCCTCCGGCGGCGATCACCGGGAAAACCACGCGAGCCACCACCACGGAAGCCACCACCACCACTCGCACCATTCCGGTCACCATTCCGGTAACCACGGCGCCAGGCACGAAGGGCACTTCACGCCTGGATCACACGGCGACCACGCGGTATCCCCCGGCCGGCGGGGATCCCACGGCGCCAGGCACTCCACGCAGGGCGTGGCGCTCGGTGGCGAACACGAGAAGGGAACCGCGGCGGCGGTGATGCAGGGCACGAGGCACGAACCGCCCGAGAAGATCCCTCGAGACCACTTTTACCCGAACGATAATCACAATCAGAGGGGAGGCCGGGCGCCGCGGCTGTCGGGCGACGCGGGCGGCAGCGTCGGCGGCGGCGCACCCTCGGGCGGGAGCCAGGGCGGCAGCCAGGGCGGCGGCGGCGCGGGCGGCGGCATCTCCTCCGCGCCGAGGCGCGCCACACCCGCCAACTCCGTCGAGGGGTTAGAGGCGCGCGCGCCCGCGGGGGTCTCAATCTCTCAACCGTCCTTCTCGGGCGTCTCCGACGAGGGCGGCGGCGGGTCCACCATGGGCGAGCTCGCGGAGACGTCCACGCCGGAGCTCGGGGTGACGTCCTCGGGTGAAGCCGAGTACCCGGACCACCACCGTCACGCGCGCACGGTCCAGCGTCACAGTCCCACGGCGCAGCAGCGGCATTACTCATTCGGCGGCGGCGACTTTCCGGCGACTTCTCAACCCGGCGGTTCTTTCTCCGGCATCGTCTCTGGAGTCGCCGGCGGCGGCGCGTCCAGCGGTGGGTACGGCGGGACGGTCTCGTCGCACAGGGGCCTTCGCGGCTTGGGCGGCGGTGGGGGATACCGCGGCGGCCACGGGAGCCATTCGTCATCCGCGAGGCGTCACAAGAGCGTTCGATTCGCGACGACGATTGACGACGGGGGTCAGCGGACGGGTAGCCGCGGTCGGTATTCGCCGCCGCCGTCGCCGCCGAGGAGCGTGGGGCGGGGCGTGGGACGTGAAGCACGGGAGGATACGCCGCCTGGGAGCGCGGCGCGTGGTGCGAGGGAGGATACGCCGCCGGTCCCGCCGGATCCGACGGGCGGGGACCCGAACGGCGGTCATCACCCGAGCGATCCGCTCGGAGCTCCGCCGGTTGTCGGGGCGGTGTTAGACGGAGCTCAAGAAGGACCGACGATAAGTCCGGGGGGCGATAAGCCGAGGTCGTCGGGTGATAAAGATGAGGTCGTGGCGACGGTGCTGGGGAAACGGGACGCGCCCGACGGCGACGGCGACGAGTGATCGATCGGAGCGGACAGCGGACGACGCGAGCGTCGGTTGATTTGATTAGTAAATTATAAATTTAATATTGGCTATCGTCCGGTGAGGTGCGACATGTCGACGTGCGCGTTGAGGCTCCGCAGGTACGCCTGCCGCCGCTTATCCTCCGCGTCCGTCCGTGCGCTCGTGCCCTCCAGTCGCAGCTTGATCTTTTTCCCGCTCACCGCGCTGATTCGTTTCTTTTCGCTGTCGGAGTCTGAAGCATCAGAGTCTGAGTCATCGCTGGACGACGACGAGGACTTCTTACTCTTCTTACTCTTCTTGCTCCCTTTCTTGCTCTTCTTGCTCTCCTTCCGGCTCTTGCTCTTGCTCTTCTTCTTCCGGCTCTCCTTTTTCCGTTTCTTGGACGTTTTCTCCTTCTCGTCGTCGCCCCGATCCCTCGAGCGCTTCTTCGACTTTTTGCGGCTCGATTCCGAGTCTGATGATTCGCCGTATTCGCTCGAGTCCGACGCGTCACCACCCGCCGCGAGCTCCATCGCCGAGGGCGGCCGGCCCACGGCGAGTTCCAGGTCCAGGTGCGACGCGAGCGGGTCGTTCGCGCTTGGGTCCACCTTGGTGCCCTCCACGATCCACCGGCTCTTCGGGTCCGACGTGTCCACCTTCGGTCTCCACTCTTGATGCAACGGCAACGCCGCGCCGCTTCGCGCGGCGGCGTCCATCACCTTCTCCGCCCGGGCGCGTGCGACGCCGGTGTCCACGTTCATGTTCAACGCGGACTTACCCTGATTCCACATGGCGGTGGATGCGAGGATGAGAGGGAGTGGCGCCGCTGTCCTCTGGCGGCGGCTCGTCCGCTTCAATTGGGCACCTCAGATCTAAGAAATGTTGTGGAGCCGCGAGACGATGTCACCTCTCCTTCACACCTCGGAGCAGCCGAAGGCTCGGGCGTGTGGGTTCCGCCATGCTCAGCGGGTTTTTCGGGGGCAAGAAGCCCGCGGAGACGCCGCCCTCCGTGGGCGCATCCTACGGATCCGGCGCCGACGGCACGGGCACTCGGGCACCGGCGTCGTCCGCGATGGGCGCGAGCGGCGGGGCGTCGAGGACGAAATCATCCGGCGGCAATGGTAAAGGTAACCCGGACGACATACCGGACGGGGACATGGCCGCGCTGTTCGAGCGATGCCAGGACCTCCTCGCGAAGACCATGAAACGCGCGGACATCGGCGCCAAGACGGTACGCGGCCGACGAACCCGACCCAAACCTCCAGCGAACGTCGCCATCAACACGCCATCATTTACCAATTATCCCAACCTGACTGACGACGACACCTTCCTCCCCTCACGCACGCACGCGCAGCCCGAGGACGAGAGCCGCCAGTTCCTCCGCCTCAACATGATCAAGCGACTCATGGCCCGCCTCTGCGACGGCCTCGAGACGCCGGGTAACCTGGACGCGGGCGAGAAACTCGCGTGGGCCGCACAGCTAGAATTCCTCGAAGAAGAAGTCGCCGCCGCGGTGGAGAAAGTCACCGGCATGGCACACGAACGCGACCCGCCCACGCCGAAACACGGAACACAAAACACAGCTGTGTCGGCACCCAACTCGGCACCCGCGAACGAAAGTCTCGGGGCTATGTTCGCGGGTATGGACGTGGGCGGCGCGACACCCGCGGGTATGGGTCCCACGGCGGTGCCCGGAAACGTGCTCACTCCGTCGCCGTTACCCTCGGGCGGCATTGCCGGCGGCGACCTCTTCAGCGGCCTCGACCTCACGCCGGGCGCCGCGGAGGCTACGCTACCCGTGCGTCCAAGCCCCGGCGGCGTCGCGGGGCTGGGCATGCTGGACGAATCCTTGTTCGGCGGCGCTTTGGTGGCGGAGGTGCCGCCGGCGCCGGAGCCGTCAGTTGAGGAGACGACGACGAACGATGCGTCGGCTCCGACTCCCGAGGTTAATAACACGTCCACGGAGCCGCCCGGGGGGAAACAACGGCGACGCGGTAAGGTACGCGTGGGATACGCGAGGGACGACGACGGCGGCGGCGGCGGCGGCGGCGGCGATGTCCCGACGCCGACCCCGGAGTTGACGGGGGCGATAGATAACTCCCCGGGTCTGGGTCTTCACGACGTCGAGCCGCACCCACCGCCCACGTTGGACCCCACACCGGCGTCGGATCCTCCCGAGACGCGAGAACCCGAGGTAGACGAACCGCCGCCAGCGCCAGCGCCACCGACGGAAGATGAACCGTCGCACGAGTCCACCGCGGACGCCGCGAACGCGCTCCTCGCCGCCGTCGCCGCACTTCACGAATGCGAAACCGAAGCGACGCGGACGGAACAGATGCAGATGGACCTCTGCGAACAAGAAGACTTCGACGGCGCCGAGGCGTTAAACGAAACGGTCGACAACCTCAACGAACGGGCGCGGCGCGCGGCGACAGAGGCTGTGGACGCGGAGGCGCGATTCGCCGCCGCGTTTGATTTCGCGGTGAACGCGTTGGAGAGGTGCGTTTCTTTTTATTTTCGTACGGGCAATTAGAGTGACCTGATCTGACGTCGTGTTTTGTTTGCAGGGATGCGGAGATGTCCGTGAAGAGAGCGTCGGCGCTGGAAGCTGAGGCGGCCGCGACCAGGACGTCCGAGAGGTGCGACGACGATGATCACGGGGTGAGGGACGCCAGGGCGCGACGCGACGCCGCGGCGGAGGAGCGCGACGTCATCCGGGAAGCATCCGCCATGGCGAACGAAGCGGTGAAGGATGCCATCGACGGTAAAACCGCATCGGTGGAAAACTCGATGGAGTTCATCAAGGTTGCGAGGGCCGAGTCCGACGCCGATTACGCCCGCGAGGAGAGCGCGCGGTTGGAGAAGGAGGTCGATTTGCTCCGCGCGGCGCTGTCGGCGAAGGAGACGGAGTACGCGGACGCTTTGCAGGCGATGATCGCCGCGCTCGAAACGGAAGGGCGGGCGCAGGCGGCGCTCAAGGCGATCTCCGGCGACGCCGACGCGGTGGTCGTCGAGGCTGAGGCGGAGGCGACGGCTTTGTCGACGGAGTTTGCGGCGGCCGAGGACAAGGCTTCGGAAGCGTCCAGAGCCTTGGACGCCGCGGAGACGGCTAAAGAAAAAGCAGCCGCGGATGCGAACAGACGCGCGGATGAAGCCGCCGCCGCCGCGAAAGAGGTCAAGGACGCCGCCGCGAGCGCCGCCGCCGCCGCGCGACGAATGCGGAACGCCGCCGTGCTCGTCGCCGACGCGAGAGCCGAGGAAACGGCTGCGAACGAAGCGTTTCGCCGGCTCGAAACTGACGTCGAAGCGGCGTCCGTCGCCGCCGTCGCCGCGAGCGTCACGCGGTCCCAATCGACGATGGATAAAGCAATCGGATCCACCCCGGAGTCCCTGCGCAAGTCCGCGGCGGTGCGACGCGCCGAGTCCGAGGAGCTCGCGGCGGAGGCTGAGACGGAGGAGGACGCCAAGAAACTAGCCGCCGCGTCGAAGGATTTCAAAACAGCCGCGACGAAATCGAGACGAGCCAAAGACCTCCGGGAGCGCGCCGCCGCCGCGGCGTCCGAGGCGGAGGAGATGGAAGCGTCCGCGGCTGAGATGGCGACAAAAGCTTCCGCGGCGGCGAAAGAGGGGGCGGGCGATGAAGCCGGGAAAGAAGACGAGAAGGAGGCGTTGTCCCCGACGGAAGTGTTCAGGGCTTTGAACGCAAAGCTTAAGGCCGCGGAGGTCGAGTCGTGGCGCGCGAGGCGGCGGCGGGTGCTGGCGGAGAGCGGGCTCGAGCCCGAGGACTCGCCCGCGTCGTGCGCGTTGCGCGCGGTGGCTGACGTTTTGGAGAAGAGAATCGCGAGGAGGGAAGCGGAAATCGCGGAAGACGCGGAGTAACCGATCGGAGCCGCTTGACGAATAAGATTTTGATTCGCTATTTCCTCAACCCTATTTACCCGCGAGTTTGAGCGCCAGCGCGTAAGCCTCCTTCTTCTTCGCGCCCAGCTCCGCGGCGGCGCGCCTGGACGCCTCCGACGGGGACGTCCCCGCGTCCATCATCTCCTTGAGCGCCGCCTCGAGTCCCTCGCCGGTGGACCTGTTGACCCCGTTCACGATCAAACCCGCTTCGTCGCCGCCGGATCCCTCGATACATAGCGTGATCTCACCGCGGGGCTGGCGCGATTCAAACTCGGCGACCGCCTCGGACAGCGTGCCCCTCCAGAACTCCTCGTGAACCTGTCGAGTCGCGAATTGAAGGGTGGTCAGTCGAACGCGGTGGAAAATGCGGATAGTTTCGATCGGCGGGGAAGAATTATCGGAAGAATCATCGGGTGCGTCGACGTGTACGAGAGGGCTCATGCTTTGGTGGTGTGTTTCGTCCGCATCGCTGCCAGTCGCCGCCACCATGCGAGGGTTTGGATGAACCCCAGCGGCGTCCGGCTTATACGTGGCTCGAGACGTGCTGTTTCACGGCACATAGTTTGCATAATCATCGCCGCTCTCTCTCCGGAAAAAAAAAACCAAAGGATGAAAACCAACACCCCGACAAAAGTCGGGGGTTAAAAAACAGTACAGTCGTCGTGCGCACCTTGGTCATCTCGCGACACACGCAGCAGTTCCTATCCCCGAGCACCTCCGCCGCGTCCGTCAGCGTGCTCACGAGCTTGTGCGGGGGAACGAACGCCACGAGGGACCCGGCGATGGGCTTCAACTTTTCCAACTTTTTTCTCCGGGCGCCCGACTTTGGCGGCAGAAAGCCGACGAAAGTGAATCCCTCGTCGACCGGTATGCCCGCCATGGCGACCGCCGCGGCCGCCGCGCTCGGCCCCGGGATGGGGTGCACCGCGATGCCCTCCTCGGCGCACGCCGCCGCCAGATCCGCGCCCGGATCCGCCACCCCCGGCGTCCCCGCGTCCGAGACCAACGCCAACGCCAGCCCCATTCGCATCTTATCGAGCAGCGGCTCCCGTCGTCTCCGCTCGTTGTGCGCGTGGTAGCTCACCAGCTTCAGGGGCACGATGTTATACCGCGCCAGCAGCCGCCTGGTGTGCCGTGTGTCCTCGCACAGCACGGCATCCGCGCTTCGAAGCACCCGCAGCGCTCGAAGCGTGATGTCCTCGAGGTTACCGATTGGCGTGCCCACCAAGTACAGCCCGGGGTCCAACACCGGGTCCTCCACCGTGCGCGGGTTGTATCCCAGCGCGAGTGCCCTGGCGCCGATGCCGCCCGGGAGCTGCGTGTGAAGCGTGCGGCCTTCTTCGTCTTTGTCTATGAACGGTCCCGCGTCGTCCTCTTCGTCCGAGCGCAAGTGCACAGCTGTGTCGCGATCTTCGTCGTCGTGAAGTAAATCTTCCTCATCCTCCCACTCCAGCCCGAGGTTACCGAGCGGATCGCCGCCGTTCGCGTCGTCGCCTCGTGACTCCGCCGCGCGTCTTCGCGCGCGGATGGCCTCGCGCTTCTCGCGCTCGGAGAGGATGCCGTCGCCCGGTTTCCTCTGCAGGTTTTTGTAATGGTGCGAGCCGTGTTCTTCGAACTCGGCTAGTTCCTTCTCGTATCCCTCGTAGTCCTCGGGGGGAATGGACGGGTCCTTGCCGTAGACGCTCACCGCCCATCGCGAGTGGTAGGGCCGAGTACCGTGCGAATGCCGGTGGGCCCATCCACCACGGCGCGGGGCGGCGCTCCACGACGGGAGGGTGCGATTATGGAGAAGGCGGCGGTTGTTATTGGTGACGGGGCGGTGGGACGCTCGCGCCGCCGCCGACGCCGCCGACGCGGTTGAAGGGGACGCCTCGCCCGCGCATCCGCGGGCGATGAGGCGGAGGGGTTGCGCGAGCATGGTGAGGCTCCGCCGCATCTGCCACCCCGAGGCGCGGTGTCAGAGTGGCGAGTGGGTCCGAGAAAATCGTTCTCTCATCAGTCAGCTGCCGCGAACACGGAAGAGCTTCTGTTAGGGTTGGACGTCGTGGGTGCGCGCGTCAAAGGCAACGGCGATCGCCGTATGCACCGAGTGGGCATCGCGACCCGCCTCGCGATCGCTGCGACCACCGCGGCGACACAGCGCGCGACGACTCCAGCCGCCATGCGCGTCGCCATGACCGCGGTATCGCCCTCCCGCGTCGTCGCCCTCCGAGGAAACACCACGTCACCGGCCATGCGAGTCGCGTCCTCCAGGCGCGGGCTCGGCACGGCCTCCCCGCTCGTGTGCAGCGCGGTGCGTGCCCCCGCGCGTCCACACCCCGATGAGCCATCCCGACACGGCCACGCGTGACGATGCGGCGGGTCGTCGACGCGAGTCCGACGGCGCGTCGCACCCGTCGCGCGCGGATCCGACGGTTCCGTGCTCACCCCCATTTTATCCACATTATATCTCTCCCAAACAAACGCTCACCGCGCCCATCCCCTCCACAAAACAGGCTCCCGCGACGACCGAACATGCCGGCACCGAGGCCAAGCCCAAGACCGAACGCCGCAAGCGCGTCCTCTCCGGGGTCCAGCCCACCGGCTCCATCCACCTCGGCAACTACTTCGGCGCCATCAAAAACTGGGTCAAGATGCAGGAAGAGTTCGACGCGTTCTACTGCGTCGTCGACCTCCACGCCATCACCGCGGGAGGACACGACCCGAAGGAACTCGTCAAGTCCACGCGCTCATCCGCGGCCATCTACCTCGCCGCGGGTTTAGACCCAGCACGATCCAACGTCTTCGTCCAGTCGCACGTCTCCGCGCACTCCGAGCTGTGCTGGCTCCTAAACTGCGCCACGCCCATCGGCTGGCTCGAGAAGATGATCCAGTTCAAGGAGAAGGCGCGCAAGGCTGGCGAGGACGTCAGCGTCGGCTTACTCGACTACCCCGTGCTCATGGCGAGCGACATCTTGCTGTACAACGCGGACATCGTGCCCGTGGGGGAGGACCAGCGGCAGCACCTCGAGCTCACCCGCGACATTGCGAGCCGCGTTAACAATTTATACGGCGGAGGCAAATGGAAGAAGATGGGACCGAAGGGTTCGCGCGCGCCGTCCGGGCGGTTCAGGGGCGGCGAGATCCTACGCGTGCCCGACGCGTACATCCCGGAGGCTGGCGCGAGGGTCATGTCCCTCACGGACGGCTCGGCGAAGATGTCCAAGTCCAACCCCGCGGAGGGCAGTAGGATCAACGTGCTGGACACCCCCGACGAGATCGCCAAGAAGATCAAGCGGTGCAAGACGGACGCGTTCGAGGGCCTCGAGTTTGGCAACCCCGAACGGCCGGAGGCGACGAACTTACTGACGATGTACCAGCTGTGCACGGGTCTGACCAAGGAGGAGGTTTTGGGTGAGTGCGGGTCCATGCGATGGGGCGACTTCAAGCCGGCGCTGACGGATGCGGTCATCGAGCACCTCACGCCGATCCAGGCGAGGTACGCGGAGATCGTGGAGGAGGAAGGGTACCTCGACGGGGTGTTGAAGAAGGGAGCGGACGCGGCGAACGAGGTGGCGGAGAAGACGGTGGCTGACGTCCGGGACGCCATGGGCTTCATGGAGAGGATCCACTGATAAATCGCGAATTACAATTTTAACGGTGGGAACGGTATTGTTATTAAGACTGTTAAACGCATACATGTCTTCTTTCTCACAGCTCCTTCTTGGTCTCCGAGTCGTGAGGGTGGGGCGTGCTGGGCGGGGGCGGATCCTTCTTCGCCTCCTCCTCCGCCGGCATCGGCTTCGGAGGTGTCTTTTTCGCGGGTACGATTCGCTGCACCGTCGGCTCCCCCGCCGCGGCTCTCGCAGCCTCCTCCGCCTCCTTCTTCTTGCGAACATCCTCGGCGACCCTGTGGATCTCCACCGCCGCCTCCCACGCCTCCAGCTCCTCCGCGGTCATCTCCTCGATCGGCTTGTCCGGCTCGGGCGGCTTGGCGTAACTGGGTTCCATAGGTTCAGTAGCGTTTTCACTGTTTTCCGTGCTCGTGCCGTTGACGCCGTCCACATCCTCCACGGTCACCCTGCTCCCTGCTCCTCCCGCTTCCCTGCGCATCTTATCCATCCGCGCGATGTTCGCGGGATCCTGCGGGTCCAGCTTGGCACCCGACGCGGTGGATCCCGCGATTCCCTTGGGAACGTCGTTGAGGTCGAACAAGTCGAGGATGGAGTCGTGCGCCTTGTGGATGTTGATCGCCTTGGTGTTCTCTGGGGCGATCTTGTAGAGGCCGACGAGCACCGCGGTGAGCGCACCCGCGAGCCCGAGGCGCTTGACCGCGTTGATCCGCCCGACGACGTTGCCGGAGGCGTCCAGATCGTCGAATTCCCACATCGGCGAGAAGACCTCGTCGATTGGAATCTCGTCGCTGGTGATGTTGGGCAAGATCCAGAAATGCCGGCCGGTGAGGAGCCAGACGACCGCGAACACAGCTGTGCGCACGACGAAGATGAAGAAGAACACGCCGAGGATGGAGATGCACGTGTACAGCACGATCTTCTTCATCCAGATTGGCGCCAACGGGAACAGGCACATCAGCACCACGACGAACGCGGCGAGGCCCGAGAGCACCACCGTGGTCCACGACGTGGGCTGTTCGTAGAGCCATCCGTAGAACCCTTCGCCGTCGTCGGTGAAACGTTGTAGCTGCCGCGGGAGCGTCTGCATGAACGACGGGAACTTCACGCGGCGAGTGCGCCCGGGTCTGGGTTCGTCGTAGACGCGATCGATGCGCTTGATGTACCCTTCGCGCATGAGCCGCTCGCCGATCGCGGTGATCTGCACGTCCCGTTCCTTGATGCCGGCATTTGGCGGCGTGGGTTTGCCGATGATCGCCGGCGCGTACTCGTCCAGCAGCGCGGGGTTCTTACGGAGGAGCCGGAAGATGTCGCGTCCTCGGAAGTAATCGACGCGCTTGTAGTCGTCGAGGCGCGCGTTGCGCGATTCCGGTCCTTGCTTAGATCCCCGAAGGTGGTACGCGAGCGCGCGTAGTGGGTCGTGGGCGGGGTCGTGCTTGTCGGCCTTCGCGTCCTTCTTGCCCGGGGTGTTCTTGCCGGGGGTCAACGCCCCGGTCTTCGTCTCGGTCGGGGCCATGGCTGCGGCGTCCCTCGTGCGATCGACACAGTGGATTGAATAATCGGAGAGATCCGCGGTCTGTCCCGTCGGAAAGTCACTTGAGGGTTTCAGTGGATAGGGCTGCTCTCGTGGCGACGACCCATCATAACACCACCGCGGGCTCGACTTGCGTTTCCCAGCCGCCGACCCGACCCGAAGGTCCACGGCGCCCTTCGTGAGTGACACAGGAGGCTCGATGTCCGCCCCAATCGACGAGGTCGCCGCGGGCGTCGCGGCGGTGGCGATCGCGCAAGATTCTCCCGACGCCGGCGGCGAGCAGGTGGTGACGCCGTGGGACGTCGCGGGCGGCGCCGACGGCAAGATCGACTACGCCAAGCTCGTCGACGACTTCGGATGCTCCACCATCGACGACGCGCTCATCCAGCGCATCGAGAAGGCCACGGGATGCCGCGCGCATCCCTTCCTCCGCCGAGGCATGTTCTTCGCCCATCGCGAACTCGACCAGATCGTCACCGCGTACGAGAAGGGCGAGAAGTTCTATCTGTACACCGGACGCGGACCATCCTCCGAGGCGCTCCACCTCGGTCACCTCATCCCGTTCCACTTCACCAAGTGGCTGCAGGAAGCGTTCAAGGTGCCGCTCGTGGTCCAGCTCACCGACGACGAAAAGTTTCTGTGGAAATCGCTCAAGCTCGAAGATGCCAGGCGACTGGCGAGGGAAAACGCGAAAGACATCATCGCGTGCGGGTTCGACCCGCGACGTACGTTCATCTTCAGCGACGTCAACTACATGTGCACGCCGTTCTACCTCAACGTGCTGAAGATCGCCAAGTGCGTCACCTTCAACGCGGCGCGCGGGATCTTCGGTTTCGCGGGTGAATCCAACATTGGACAAATCGGATTCCCGCCCACGCAGGCGGCGCCCGCGTTTCCCGACTGCTTCCCGCACCTCTTCGGGACCGACAAGAAGTCGTTGCGGTGCCTGATCCCGTGCGCGATCGACCAGGATCCGTACTTTCGCATGACGCGCGACGCGGCGCCTCGCATCGGCGGTCACAAGCCCGCGCTGATCGAATCTCGATTTTTCCCCGCGCTCAAGGGTGAGAGCGGGAAGATGTCGGCGTCCGATCCCAGCTCCGCGATCTACGTCACCGATACCCCGAAGCAGATCAAGGACAAGGTGAACAAGTACGCCTTCTCCGGCGGGCGGCTCACGGTGGAGGAGCACAGGGAGAAGGGTGGGGATCTGGACGTGGACATTTCCTGGAAGTGGCTCAACTTTTTCATGGACGACGACGACGAGCTCAAGGCGATCGGCGACGCGTACGGCAGCGGCGCGATGCTGTCGGGGGAGATTAAGAAGAAACTCGTGGAGTGCCTCACGCCCATGATCGTCGCGCACCAGGAGGCACGCGCGCGAGTCACCGACGCCGTCGTGGACCAGTTTTTCAGCACGGCGCCAAGGGATTTTCCGTCGATGTTCGGGGAGTTGTCGGGCGACGCGCCGGCGCCGCCGGAAGGGCCGGTGTCGTTCCAGGGCGGCGAACACCTGGTGGCGAGCAACGCGCCGGTGGCGGGCAAGGAAGGGGGGGGTGCCGAGGGGGGTGCCGACACAGCTGTGCAAGCGGGCGGCGGCGACGCGCCTCTGTCCAAGAACGCGCTGAAGAAGCTGCAAAAAGAAAAGGAGATTGCCGAGAAGAAGGCTAAGAAGGCGGCGGAGAAGGCGGCCGCCAAGGCGCAGTGATCACGAACGCCGTGTCTGTCATCGGACTACCTTCGCACCTATTACTAATACAACATCGACCTATTACTCTACTTGAACCAACACGCGTCAGCTGAGTCAATCCTCGGGTCTGAGTCCCATGGCTGCTCGAAGCCTTGGACTTCTCTCCGCTTTTCGCCTCTTCTCCGTGTGCCTCGCCCACGCCAGCGTGCACGCCGTGGCCATGAACGCGGCGCCCAACCCCATGCGCACGTTCCCCGCGAACGACCTGAACCCCAGCGTTCGGAACCTCCACAGCCCCATCGGGTCCTTCTCCCCGCCCCATCGTCGTTCTCTCCATCGGTAAAACTCCTCTCTCGAGTACGCCTCGGACATCGCGGTGTACCCGTCCGACGACGGCGCGTATCTCCCGCCACCTCTCCCTCTGGACCCGAAGCTCGTGCCCGACGAGAGCATGTTTCGCGCGTGGATCACGCGGTTCAACGTCTCGGGGTCGCCCGCGCTGGTGTCGGGATGCGTCTCCAGGAGCCTTCCCCGATACGCCGCGTCGATGGCCTGGCCGTCGTGGTGGGTCGACGGGTCGAGTCCGAGCGCGCGGAGGCACGCGTCCCTGGTGAAGGGAAGCGGCTCGCTGGCTGGCGGCGCCATCGTGCGTGCGCGAGTTGAGGCGGCGCCCTCCGTTTGAACGTCTACGCGTGGAGGTGCATGCGGCGGGAAGTGGACATCAGCACCACGTCATCGTCGTCTCTCGTTCAGTTGTTATCAACTCAGTTTTTGAGGCGCGAAGATGGCGGGTGAGGGCACGGGTGATGGTCCCGTCACCATCGAGAGCCTCCCGCGCGATATCCTCGCGGACATCCTTCGCCACGCGGGATACCCGCACAGACATCGCGCGGCCTCCACGTCCCGAGCCTTCGCAGACGCGGCGTCCCACCCATCCTTCACACGGGTCGTTCGAAAGGGCGAGACCATCACGGACGCGTGCAAGGACGCGGGGGTTGGCGACACGGTGATCATACCACCGGGCATCAGGGACGAGTGCGTCGTCTTCGATAAGCCCCTGGCGCTCGTGGGTGAGAGGATCGACGCGGTGGAGTGCGCGGGAGGCGCGGGATCCTCCCGATGCGCGGTGGTTTTGGAGCACCCTGGAAAAGTCTGCGTCTGTTACACGAACAAGGGACGTCCGTACGAAGATGACGAGCGCTTCCGCCTCGCCAACATATGCTTCCGCGCGGGGGGTGATGCACTCGAGGACGACGTTGAGAAAATCCCTTTGTTGAACTACGGCGTCATCTTCACTCACTCCCCGACGAAAGTTCGCATGGACAAGTGTGAATCAAGAGGAACGCAACACATTGTTATCAAAAGTGGCCGGTTCATAATGGAGGGTTGTCATGTGTCTGGCGCGGGAATGGTACACACCCTGAGTAAGCGTCGGAGGCTACTGACCGAGGCTATTTACGAGGCTACTGACCTTGACCGTATTCCGGCTGCCGTCTATGCAGCAAAGTTGCGTGGCGACCTGATAATGCGGGGTTGCGTTGTGAGTGAAAATGCGTTATCAGGAATTCATGTCGGCGAAGATGTTGCGAACTTCAAGGCGGAGAACTGCGACGTGAGCTACAACGAAGAGCATGGGATGATCCTTGATTGCGGTATGGGACATGAATTTGACGTGAGGCGCTGCAAGATATGGCGCAACATGAAAACCCAGATTGAACCATCCAGGAATTTGAATGGCATTACATTTTCGGAGAACCACATACAAAACAGGAATGGCGAGGAAGAAACCGACGAAGATGACTCGGAGTAGCAGAGTAGCCGATAGCATTGATATATACAAATGAGTCCAGCACGTCACATGGCGATGAAGTCGCCGGTGGTTGGCGTGTTCATCGCCCTGAACCCTCGTTCCTGGTTAGTCGCCGGCGCGGGCGTCTTGAAAAACCCAAACAGACTCGTCTGACCCGACCCAAGCCCGCTCTTCTTCATCCCACCGGCGGGGGGTTGCTTCTTGAGCCCCGCACCCGGTCCGGACGAGCCCGGGGTGAGAAACGATGACGCGTGGGTCTTGGCCGCCGGGGTCTTGTTGGCGTTGAGGGAGGAGAGGACGCACGACGTGAGCGGATCGGCGTCGTCCGGGATCTCGGCAAAGTCCAGCGCGGGTCTGCGGGCGGCCGGAGCGACGGTGGGCGCCGCGGCGGGGACGGCGGGAGCCTCCACGACGGGCGGCGCCTCGGGCTCGAGTGCGGGCTCGAGCGCGGCAACCTCGGCATCGATTACGGCGTCGAGTACGGCGGCCTCGGCCTTCTTTTCAGGCTCGGCCTTCTCGGCGCCTGCGTCGTCGTCCGCGGATGTAGTGTCGGCGACACCCGCGTCCTTCTTCTTGCGCCTCTTCTTGGGCTTCTCAGCCGCGGTCGTCCCGTCGGCGGGTCGCTTCTCCTTCTTCTCCTTCTTCTCCTTCTTCGGCTTCTGTTCCTTTTTCTCCTTCTTGGTCGTCATGAGAGCACCGAACGCGTCGATTTTCTTCGTCTCGTCGCTCTTGTTCTCATGGCTCGTCGTCGCCCCCGCGGCGGGAGAAGTACGTGGTAATATCTCCGCGGAGGCCTCCCCGTTTCCCTGGTCCTGTGTGGGCTTGGGGTCGGCGGGCTGTTCGTCTTTAGCGGCGTCGCTGTCGCTGTCTTTGTCGTCGGCGCCGGAGGGGTCCTCTTTTTTGGGAATTTTAAAGGCAACCTTCAGCGCGCCGCCGCCGCCGCCGCCGGTGAGGGAATCCTTAAACTTTTGCGCATTCTCCTCGTCCCGCGCCAGACGCTCCGCCTTGCGAATCTCCGCGAGCTCAGCCTTGGTCGGCTTCTTGGGCTTGACCTCCTTCGGGGGCTTCGGGGGCTTGACCTCCTTCTTGGGCGGCGGGTCGATCAGGTTCTTAAGTAGGCCGAGGATTCGGCGCTTGAGCGTCTCGCGCCCCGGCATGCGCCGCGGTCCTTCGTCCGCCAAACGGTTCGCCTCCTCTAGCATATCGCGGCGTTCCTTGAGCTTGAGCTCGTGCGTCTCCTTGTCTTTGTCGTCGTTGAGGGCTTTCTTCGCGGCGTCGTGGACGACGGCGGCGGCTTTGATCCGCGCCGAGTGCTCGGCGTCGGCTTTTTTGTCCTCGTCCTCGTCGGCGGCGGCCACCGCGTTGTTGGCGAACCAGAGGGTGTTATCCTTGAGGATGCACTCGAACTGCGCCTCGAGGTCGCCTTGGGACCACGGCGAGAAGCCGTAGCGGAGGGATCCGCGGAGTAAGGCGGCGTCGCACTCTTTGCCCCACCACCGCGACCACGCTCCGCTGGTCGGTTTCATCATCTCGGAAAACTCAAACTCGTCGAGCTCGGGCGGCGGATTCGGCCCGTCCGTCTCGTCGAACGTACCCTTCTCGGGGTTATAGCCCGGGACTTCGACGGCGGCGGCGAGTGCGTTTCGCTCCTTGAGCGCCTTGGTCCCCCTGGCCCAGCCGGACGACATCCGCTTGTACACGCACGGCCTGCCCAAGCTGGTGAACGCGGCGGCTGGAAGCGAATCTTCTCGCGACGCGAGAACCTTCTCGCAGCACTCGGTGACGGCGTCCCAGGTGGCGCGCGTCATGCCAACCGGCACGGCGGTATCGGCGTCTCCGTCCGCGGCGTTCATCTGTTTCCGGAGTTCGTCGGAGAGGTTAAGGCACGACTTGGGCGCCGTCTCCGTGCCGCATCGGCCCTTCTTGCTCGACGCGCAGACGGAGCACCGTTCAACCTTGCCCTTCTTGGCGTGTTCCTCATCCGCCGCGTCCTGCGCCTCCTTGCAAATCTTACCCACGCCGTCGACCATGTCGAGAAGCGCGAGTGCGACGGATTTGCACTCGGAGAAGGTCCGTATGTCCTCCACGGCACCAGACTGGCGAGCCTCTTTGATGGCGCGGACGCAGTCGTCGTTGCACCCGGGGCCGAACGTGAAGAGCGCCTCCTCGAGCGCCTTGATCTCGCGATCGATCCACCCGTCGCGCTTCTCGCAGACGAACGAAACCTTGGCGCCGCCCGCGCCGCCGCCGCGCCGCTTCTTCTTAACCGGGCGGTCATCCTCGGACTCGGAGGAGGAATATTCGCCGTCGGATCCTTCGTTTTTTTCTCCGCGGCGAAAGGCGCCGAATCCGATGCCGTGCGCGCCCTCCTTGTACATGCCAGCCTTGGCGCGCTTACGCGGGCCTTGCACGCGGAAGCGCGCGTCCACGCCCCACGCGGCGTCCTGCGCCGCCTCCTCCTCGCGGCGCTTGACCGCCTCGGGCAGCATCTCCTCCCAAAACTTTTCCGATTGGACGTCGACGTCGGTGACGTCGCCCACGTTGAAGGTGGCGGTGCTGAAGGTGTTCCCGGCGCGCGAGCCGATCGCGCGGTGCTCGGCGCGGTTGTGAAGGATGGAATCGATATCCTCCTCGGCGAACTTCGCCGCTTCCTCGCCGCTCGCGTCGCGTAGAGCGCCGTGAACGCCGTACTTGAGCAGCTCGTTGATCTTCTTGGCGTCCTCCTTCGCCTTCCCGCCGCCGCCGCCGCCCGCGAGCCCGTCGCCGCCGCCGAGGACAGCCTCGTCCAAGCCGTACTTCTTCGAGGACGTCTCGAAGAGCGACTGCTCGTACGTCGCCTTGGTCACGAGGCGGTACACCTTGACTTCTTTCGTCTGGCCGATGCGGTGGCACCGGGCCATCGCCTGGAGATCGTTTTGCGGGTTCCAGTCCGAGTCGTAGATGACGGCGGTGTCGGCGGCGGTGAGCGTGATGCCCATGCCGCCGGCTCGTGTGGAGAGCAGGTAGACGAAGCCCTGGCCGTCTGTGTTGAAGCGGTCGATGCCGGCTTGGCGATCAGCCTGGGACGTGCTGCCGTCGAGCCGTTCGTGTTCGTAGCCCATCAGGTCGAGGTAGTCGCTGAGGATGTTGAGGACGATTGCGAATTGCGAAAAGATGAGAA
>Ga0302114_10000020_pt1 | contig 137899 bp, 159 predicted proteins | sample AG5_Surface_MG_FD_203107 | JGI IMG/M metagenome (GOLD analysis project Ga0302114, IMG submission 203107) | Marine microbial communities from Western Arctic Ocean, Canada - AG5_Surface | ecosystem: Environmental > Aquatic > Marine > Oceanic | place: Canada: Western Arctic Ocean | collected... | reverse complement strand
CGACTGCTGCTTCTAAAAGAGCTTTGTAACAACTCACCGCGCGGGTCGAACCGAACGCGACTTGAGTGCCGTGATGGAACGGCGCGGAAGTGTTTGGCGTGCGAAACGCGGCTTGTGTGCGAGTCACGTGGCGACGGAGTGGCGTCCCAAGGAGCAGGGGAAGGAAGAAAGGACGTGACGTTTTCGTGAAATGATCTAACAGGCTCGACAAAATTTCGGTTTCGTCCACATCGTGGCTTGGCCGCGGAAATGCTCATTTTTCGCGCCTGGCATCGGGGCTATGGCGCCTGGTGAGGCGCCGTCGTGCACGACGTCCCTGGGCTCGGAGGAACGCAAACGCACGACCGCGGTTTCGTCCTCGAAACCTGCCAAGCCGTTCTGGCGGTGGCACCCCGACAAAAGCCGCCCACACCTACGCGACGACGACCCGGTTTGGCTGTCTCGCCGAAAACACTTCTTCATCCTGAGCGACGCGGGAAAACCGGTGTACTCGCGTTACGGCGAGGCGGGGAACTTATCCGGGTTCACCGCGGCGCTGTCCGCAATCATCGCCGGGTTCGAGGAGAACTTGAGCGGGAGCCGGGATGATGCAGGCACGTCGTCAGACTCAGACGGACAAATGACTTCAGGATCTGTGACATTGAAAGTAAATCAAAACCAGCTGCAAGTGGTTTGGATACGAAAGAACGGCCTTGTCTACGCCGCGACGTCAACAGTCGGCGAGTCACTCGGTGTCTTGAAACGTCAACTCAACACACTGCGAAACCTGCTGCTGTTCGTGTTGACCAACGCGGTGGAAAGAGCGCTTTTGAAAAGGTGCGCGTTTCCCAAATCCCAAATCCGACGCACACTGTTTGACGCCCCTCTTTGACTGTTCCGGTGTACTACTGCCCGTAAACACGGTTACGACTACACACAGCACAAACGCACTGATACCTGCTCTTTATGGAGTACACGTTGAAAGTCCGGTACCTCTACTATACCCAATCCCGGATATACACGTTACGAAGTACACCCGTACTCGCCGACTGACCTTTTTCTTTTCCAAAAAAAGCGCAAAGTTCGACGCTCGGAAACTGCTGGGCTCCGAAACGGGCGGCGCCGACGCCGCGTTTGACAAACTGTGCCACGCCGGTGCGTGTATTTCCCTTTCCCAAATCCAGAGACGACTGTTTACTGCCCCTCGTTGAGTGCACTACGGGTAACACTTACTGCCGTACTGGCACTGTTACAACAAACCCAACGTACATCACGGGTGCGCTGTTTTACCTCTCAGCTGGTGACTGTTCAGACCAATTACGGTGACTGTTGTCCATACATCGTCCAATACACCGCACCAATACCCCGCGCGTCGCGCGACACGACGAGACGAGACTGACCCTTTCTTTTCTTTTCCTCGTCTCAGCCACCTGGTGTCCCGGGTCGGCGCTCGGGTGTTGGGCGCCCTTGCCGTTTTCGGTGACGAAACGAAAGGCGTTACGACTGGCGTTACGGTCGGTGTGCCTTGGTGCTTTTAGTCGGGGAACTAATGGAAGTACTTCGTCGTCGGGTGGTGGAATCTTCGCCGCGCTTCTCGCGACGGAGCACCACGTCGTGGCGGTGAGCGCGAGTAGCGGCGGACGAGTTGGGTCTTCTTCTTTTTCCACCGGTTCTTCCTCCGCCAACCGCGAAACCCAAAAAAACACCCTGCAAAAAAACACCCTGCACGCTTCGGACGTGTATCTGCTGACGCACTTCGTCCGCGCTGTCGCGGGTTTCAAAAGTAATCCTGAGAGTTTCGCGCCCGTGTGTTTATCCCATCGGAACGCGAAAGCATTCGCGCACGCGTACATTTCGTACCTTCGCCCCGACAGCGGGATATTTCTGGTCCTGTTAGCGGAACAGAACTCGGATTCCGACACCTTCAACGCCATGAGTCACGCGAAATCGACGCTGTTGGATTTGTGGACCCTAAACGGAACCCTGGACGCGATCGAAAAGCGAACCCGCAAAGACCTGCGACTCAACACCCCGTGCGCGTCCCCGCGAATCGGCGAAGAGGGAACCTCGGCGGTGCGCTGCGCGGGGCGGCCTTTGCAAACAGCGGGGGTCGCGTTCCGGGAAAGCCCGAGTCAGGAAGCCGGGACCCGGCAAGCGAGTGTGAATGGAGACACTTCACAAAGCAGAAGCACCACAGACACACCACAGATACCGCCGCAGTTACCGGCCGGGTTACACCGTTTGGAGTTGCATTGTTCAACTCAAGAGTTACCTCTGGAAGAGCCGAGGCCGGGGCAGTGCGCGCCCGGGAGCGTTCGCCTCGAAACGGAGGTCCCGCCGGCGGCAGGCGGCGGTTTCGGCGACCGCGTGGTGCAGCACTTCCTGTACGTGCGCCCCAACCTCGGGCAGTACGTGTGCCCGGAGTGGTGCTCGCCCCTGTGTGGCAGAGATTCACAGAAGCTGCTGCTACGCGCGTACCGACGCGTGATCGACGCGGTGTCGGGATGCGCCGGCGCCGGCGACGGCGACGACGAAGACGGGAGGAGTTCAAATAGCTCCAATAGCGACGCCTCCGCTTCCGGTACTTCCAAGCACGGAAACGGGGGCTGGGGCGGGGGCGGTTTCTCTGGCGTTGCGTCTTTCTTTCAATCAATGGGAAACGGACCTCCTGGTAATAAAATAGATGACAAGGTTGGCAGTGGCGGCGGGGGCGGACGGAGCTCTTCCGGCGGCGACGCGAATCGCGCGACCGAAAACGGTTCGCCGCGTCGTCGCGTCCATTTCGAATCAAGCGCCGCCAGAGTGTTACTCGGGTTCGCGGGATCCGATTTCGAGCTGTACGTCGCCCTAGCCCCGGGGACAAGTCACACGGAATCCGTCGCCGCGTGTAACCGGCTTTGCACGTGGCTGCGACAGGAAGAGCCGCGGTTGTTCGCGTAGCGACGACGGGCTATAAGTTTATTTTTATGAAAGCGAGTTCGTTTCAAAGGATGCTTTTTGTGCGGTGGTCTGCCTTGGATCGACCCTGGAATATGGATTTGATCGGCTCGCGACTCCGCCAGTCGCCGAGCAAAGCGCAAAGCGCAAGGCACTCTCTCGCAGGCCAAAAGAAGTGGACTTTTTCCTCACATCGCCCGCCTTCTCGCCACTTCGGCGCGCGCGCGTATCCACGCGCCGCCTGCCGGTTTCGTGTCCCGGAGTCAACCCAACTTGTGCGAACATGGCGTGTGTCTCCTTGGCACGCGCGACGTGTGCTACGTTCGGAACAGATGCGTCATCACGGACGTCGTGTGGCACGGACGTGCGATGGGGCGGAGGCGGCGCCGGTGGAGGCAAATTCTCAACTGTGCGACCCTTACGTGCGAGTGTTGTGCGAGTCACTACTCGTGGTAAGGCTCGAGGCCTAACCACCCCAAGAGCGCACGCCACAAGCAACACCCCTAACTCGCCTTCCATCACGAGCGCCCCTGCTGGTTCCAAAGAAGCGGATGTGTTGGACGCGTTACGGAACGTCATCGATCCCGATTTCGGGGAGAACATCGTGAACTGCGGTTTTATCAAAGACTTGCTGATTTCCGATGAAGGAGGGGTCACGTTCACGCTTGAATTGACCACACCGGCGTGTCCTGTGAAGGAAGAGTTTGACCGGCTAAGCAAAGCGTTTGTCGGCGCGGTTGACTGGGTCACTTCGGTCAACGTGAACATGACCGCGCAGCCGGTGACGAACGACATGCCGGACACGGTCGCGGGAATGAAAGGCGTGCGGCACGTAATAGCGGTGAGCTCGTGCAAGGGCGGCGTGGGCAAGAGCACCACTTCCGTGAACTTAGCCTACACCCTGTCCATGATGGGCGCGAAGGTTGGTATTTTCGACGCCGACGTGTTCGGGCCGTCGCTACCCACGATGACCACCCCGGAGTTTCCCGTGCTGCAGATGAACAAAGACACGGGAACGATCACGCCCACGATGTACGAAGGCGTCGGTATCGTGAGCTTCGGGTTCGCGGGGCAGGGAAGCGCGATCATGCGCGGCCCCATGGTCAGCGGGCTTATTAACCAGATGCTCACCACCACGGACTGGGGTGAGCTTGATTACTTGATCATCGACATGCCCCCCGGCACCGGTGACGTGCAGGTACGGCCATGTGGGGCTTTCCCAAATCCAACGGCCACCGTTAACGGACCAAACGTGACTATTTACAGTTGAAAGACGTTAACCACTTTCCTTCCCAATCAACAGCTCACGCTTTGCCAAGTAATCTCAATCACCGCCGCTGTGGTGGTGACGACGCCGCAGAAACTGGCGTTCATCGACGTGGAAAAGGGGGTGCGGATGTTTTCGAAATTGAGCGTGCCGTGCGTCGCGGTGGTGGAGAACATGGCGTACTTCGAAGTGGACGGGGTGAAACACAAGCCGTTCGGCGAGGGCAGCGGCCAGCGGATATGCGACGAGTACGGCGTGCCTAAGTACGTGTTGGGGCTTTCCCAAATCCCGACGACTGTTTGCCCATACTCGTACCAGAAGGGACTATTACCTCTGCCCTGACTGTTCGTCCGTACATCGCGGTATACAAGACGTTAACCACTTTTCGTTCAAAATCCCAGTTTGTTCCAAATGCCAATCGTCCCCGAACTCAGCGCGTGCGGCGATACCGGCGTGCCTTTGGTGTTGAAAGACCCGGCGGGGGAGGTGTCATCGCTGTACGGCGCGATCGCGGCGAAGGTGGTACAGGAAGTCGCCAAGCTGCAGTTGGGGCCGAGAGGGGGTTTGCAAATAGACGACGCTGGTGTCGCCGGGGTGCCTGGTGCCTTAAAAGTCATGCTCGTGGATGAAGGGGGCTTGCCGTTTTACGTGCGAGCGGTGGACGTCCGACGAAGGTACGTATGGAACAACGGCTTTCCCAAACTCAAGGACCGTTTGCGCCCAACCAAGACTGACACTTTCTTTTATTTATCGTAAGCGACCGGAGCGCCAAGGCGGTTGGTGAGGCGAGGAAGGGGGATTTCATGATGGACGGCGTGACCCCGGTGCCGACAGACATCGTCCCACTTGAAATGAACGTCGTGGGGAACTACGCCGTTTCGATCGCGTGGCCCGACGGGTTCTCGCAAGTCGCCACGTTCGCGCAGATTGCGCAGTGCGAACGGCTGCCGGCGAAGGCGAAGGCGAAGGCGTGAGTTCTTAATCTACGTGCGGGTCATTTCAAATGCTCAAACCCGGACAACCCTAAACCCCTAAACCTAAGGCGTAAGTTCATAATCGGTGCGGACAGTCACTTCAAACGCGATCCACACTACTCCACCTGCTAAGTCATTTCTAAACGCGATCCCTACTACTCCACCTCTAAACGCGATCCAAAATACGTATCACCTCTTTTGTAAACGCGGCGCCTCCGCGTTGGCGCCGGCGGCTAACTGTTTCGCGTGAAACAGCAGAGTCTCCGGGTCGTGTGTGCTTCCCTTATGGGTATTACGACTACTCGTGATTAACTCGTCCCTGGCTTGCGCGATGTGTTTAATGTCCACCAGTAACAGCGTTGGAACCCGCGACATCGCGACGCCGTCGAGTTCGGGGACTGTTTTTTTTAATTGCACAATCGCGTTCGTCATCTCGTTCGCGTCCCAGTTCAAAAGCTCGGGCGCGCCCGTGAAGAGTCGGCACACGTCTATTCCCGTTTTATGTGGGGGAAACACGTTGGATAAGCTCCGCACGCGGAGCTCCAGCAACGGTGGGTTTCGGTACGCGCTGTCTTTGGGGGACGACGTAACCGCGTCGCGGCAAATCTGAGACGTGGCCCATAAGTGCCAAAATCGCACAACCACCTTGTCCCCTTCGCCTTGAACCCCGTCGATGCCGTCGCCCGCGCTTTTTCCACGTAAAATATCGCCCCTGGAGCGGCGATTGGTGGTGACCTGGTTTGGCCTGGCGAGGTACGACGCCAGACGTATGGGCGCTGCTGTCGCGCCCATCGCGGTGCGTGTGCTGAAAGATGTGCGAGGCCGAAAAATGAATGTCGCCGGTCGTCGATTCGATCCGGGCATTTTTCGGATTTCATAGGAGTTTTCAAGGTTTCAAACGTAGAACCTGTTTGATCGCAATATTTTAATCGCATACATTTTTGGTTTGACCGCTCGACAGCTTTGAAACAAAATCTCGGGGGACCTATTTTACTCGCGACCCGCCCGGTGCAAGTCGTCTGCGTTAGGTTGCATTCGGGCACTTCTTCGCGCGCCGAAGCTGCCGGCCGCGGGACCCGAGTTGTGTGTTTTTCCGTCATCACGTCGTGCGGCGATACCGCTCCTGGGTTTGATATCACGTAACGCATTGAGTGAACACGACGCGTCTGGATACGTGGTTGACACGCGCCACCATGGTACGGCCGCGCTGCAGACGCACCCATCTCATCTTCTTCCGACACCTCGTCCGCCTCCGGCTTCTCGGCACGACCCCGGGGGGGTACCGGGTGGTGTGCCGGGTGGTGTATCGAATGCGTCGGCACGTTCGACACGACCACACGGCACGACAATGCACCCAATATCACTGTGGCATATCGCCCCGCCGCGCGGTGCACCACCCTTCCCCCTCATCGCGCTTGCTTCCGCGAAACCCATCAATCTGACCTTTCCCGTTTCGTCCGCTTCGCCGAATCTCGTTTCCATCTCCCTCGCATCAATCAGGACGCCTCCAAGCTCGCCGAGGCGATGGCCTTGATCAAGACGAAACGACCCGACCTGGAATTTTTCTCCCCAAACGACGTGATAATCGAATGGAACCAACGGCTGGGCGAAGGCGGGTTCTGTACCGCGTACCGGGCGGTGTGGAGAGGTACGTCGCGTCTCTCAAATCGTCTTGTCCCAGGCTGCGAAAGCTCACAAAGAAAAACGCATACGGGCGTCTCGAAATCGCGGCAGGCAGGGTCCCCTTTTCTTCTCTGACGAACCCCTTCCTTTTTCCTTTCGTTCGGTCCCCAGGCGAAGAGGTGTGCGCCCGCGTCGTGGACACCACGCGCGTTTCATGCGCGGTGGAGGAAGTCGCGACGGTTGACGGTACGTGTGACCGCTCCTTTCGCGTGCTCCGTCCGCGTCGCCCATCACCGCGCGCGTGACCAAGGACGCGACAAGATGAGATGGGGAATCTTTGCGATGGCAAAACTCGCCGTTTCGAGGCGCTCGATTTTCGGGGAAAAGAAACTGCCTGCCTGCCTCTTTTCGGTTTTTTATGAATGACCGATGGAGTGGAGTACGCTTCTGTCCATCCGAGTCCAGTATCTCACCACCCTAGTATCCCTCACAACAACCCTAAACCCTAACCCTAAACAACAGGCCTCCCTGACATCGCCGTGAAAGTGCACGGGTACACGAGCGCGACGCGCGTCGTCATTGACGAAGATGATGACAAAAAAAAAGATGCTTCCACCAAAAACACCCCGACCGAAACCGGATGCCTCGCCGTCCTGACCGATTTGTGCGAGTTCGGTAATTTGGAGGATTTCATGGACAAGGAAGGCGTGCCTTTGAGCGCTTCGGTGAAACTGGACTTGATGCTGCAAGTCGCGGTCGGGCTGGAACAGTTGAAAGAGTCGAGAATTTTATGGCGTGATTTGAAGGCGAAGAACTTACTAGTTGACCAGGTAAGTATTTCCCATTTACCACATTCCACAGACTGATTGCCCATACAAGACTGACACTTTCTTTTTTCTCTCAGGTCCACAGAGGCCGAACCGGCGAGGTGGTGAAGCTTTTCCTGAAATTCACGGACTGGGGCACCGCGGTCAAGATGCCCCGGGGCGACGAAGCGAAACGACGCATGACCCTGCACGGCCCTGGCACGGCGGGGTACATCGCACCGGACACGAGAGGGCCGACGTACGACTACCAGGTACGGCCGGACGGGGCTTTCCCAAATCCGGGGACACTTTTTACCGCCCCTCTTTGACGTCCACAGTGTAAACAGTGTGACTACTGTTTGCGTGCACCCGTTTCATTCAAAGGAAGTACGGGAACACGTAACGTAACGTACCTGCTACGACCGTAACGTTTACTGGCGGGCGCTGTGGTAAATTGACACAGGGCCCTACTGTAACTGTTACGAACCGGCTCACTCGCCGACTCACAAGACTGACCGTTATCTTTCCCAACCCAGGCTGATATGTGGGCGTTTCTTGTGTGGGCGGCGAGCATGTGCTTGAAAGTGGAGTGCGTCGTGGATTGCCAGCTGGAGGAGCAAATCGCAGAGTTGAAACTGGAAAAGAAAGCAAACGCCACGGCGGGGCATGAACAGAAAGTTGAACTTTTGTTGAACAAGTTCTTGGCGGACGGGAAGGTTGACGAGGAGTGCGAACTTCTTTTCGAGCTCATAAAAACTTCAGCGCCTTGGGTGGACGCCGCACTGCGTTGGACCCCGGACGAAGCCGCGGAGGAACTGGCGCAGTTCCGCGCCGATCACGGGCTGGTGCTGGAACCTGGAACGAACACGGCGCCGGTGCGGAAAAGGAGTTCCATGTCTGAAAATGTGAAGAAAGTCCCAGCAGGTGTTGCCCCGGCGGGTGTCACCTCGACCGGGACGCAGGACACGGAGGTGGCGGAAACGGTCGAGGAAGAGGTGTCTGACGAGGAGGTGATGCAGACTGACGAGGAGGAGGAGGCTACCGCTGAGGATGAGGAGGTTACCGTCAGCGCCCCAGCTTGCGTCACCGCGCTGGTTTTGGTAGACACCGCCGCGCAAGCCCGACGAGCCGCGGCGAAGGAACTGAGGGCACGTGCGACCAAGCTCAAGGCGGAGGCGGCGATGTTGGAACGCGAAGCGGAGGCGGCGTGCTCGGAGGATGACTCGGAGGACGAATTTATGCAGGAGGATGGAAAAATCGCCAATGGCGTCGCCGGAATGTATGATTCCGACGACTCACCAATGCGAAACTCCGCTCGCCTTGACGCCGCAAGCGCGTCCGCCAGGTGGGTCGGGCGACGCGTAAGGAAATGGTTCGCGGATTGTACCGGGCGCGACGTTACGGGTCAAAAACCGCCTCGGCAAAAATCCATGCTCCGCTTGAAAAAAGCACAACAAAAAGAACCGAGCGGACACTATTCCACCGGCGTCATCGTCAAGACGCGCGCGGCGCAGTTGAGCTCACGCGTCTGGACCACGGTGTGCCACGTGCGGTACATCGATGGCGAGGAGGAGGAGCTTACGCTTGGCGAGGCGGAAAGGTTTGTTGAGGCGTACGAGGAGTTTGCTGGTGGCGCCGGTCCCGAATCAAACGAAAACCACGGGACCGACGTTTTGTCTTTAAATTTCACCGAAGCCATCGCGCCGACGGCGGCGGTTGACGAGGACGCGGTCACCGAGCCGGTGGGACAGGGCGGGTTTTGCCGAGGTCAAGGAGGAGGAGGCCTAAGGACCCACAACAACAAACACGCGAATGATTCAAACGCGACTTCAACGAAAGCGACTTCCATGGCGGCGTCGCGTTTCAAACGACCGGTCTTTGGCGTGCTGTCCAGCAACGAAACCGCCAGGCGCGCCGGGTTCCCGCGAAACGCGGGCAAGCCGCGGAAGTTCGTGGACGCGCAGGAGATTCACGCAGTGACTACGGCGGCTGTTAGTGAGGTACCGCGAACAGCCGACACTGTGATGACACCGTCCCGTAACGACCCGGGCTCAAGTGGTCACTCGAAGCGCCGCGGGCGACGCGCGCCGGACTGGGCGGTTGCCGCGGTGGAGGTGATGGGGGTCGCACTGGGGTGCGCCAAGTGCAGGCACGGCCGGTACGGGTGTACCTCGTGTCGCGCTCGGAACGGTATCGTGGACCCCGAAAATCAACCGGTGCTGGCGCTGCCGTGTTCTTCCGATTACCACGACACCAACGGTTGCACGAAGAAAAGAAAAGCAACGTCTCAATCGGCGTGCACACAATCCGTCACCAAACCCAAACCGAAAAAGGGAAAAACAAAGCCGCTGAAAAACCTCGGCGACATCTCGGACATCGCGGATGCGAAGGAGCTGAAAAAGCTGTTGCCGCGAGGCGTGACCTCCCTGGGGTGCCCGAAGTGCCGCCAGGCGTGGCGCGGGTGCGGCGCGTGTCGCAAAGCAAACGGCGTGTGGATCGCGCCGGCGCAATCCTGGGTCACGAGGGTTTCGTCCTCGCCCCCCGACGCGGCGCTGATGCTCCCGGCGCCGTGAGACGGGTCGCGGCACGGGTTAGGGTACTTTGGACAGACTTTGTAAACGAACGAACGAGGGGAACCGCGCGTCGAACACTGTTACACCCTTCTTTCACCGGAAGTTCGTGCCGCGCTCGCCGCTCGTCCCTACGCTCGTCGCGACGCCGCGCGCCTGCATCGATTTCAACGTGTCCGACAGCCAATCAAGGCCTTCGTACAAACCAAGGCCTTGCGTCGCCACCGCGCTTTGTACGTGCCACTTCCGCCCCCGCAGCTGCGACAAACCCATCCGCTCCGCGATCTCCGCCGCGGAGAGACATCCCTTTTTGTGAAGGAAAATATTTGGTCGGTGTCAGTCGGCACGTGTGGGTGTCACGTTTGGGCAAACAATGCACTTGTGATGTATTTGTGCGTTCGCAAACAGTGGACAAAACTTTCCCACACGACTCAGAAACGGGCGGTAAACGTGGTGTCGGATTCGGCAAAGGCCCAATTGGGATCGCCGCAATTCAGCGAGCAATTAGTCACAGCACGCCCAGGAGGCCGTACCTTCATGTCTTGTTTATTCGCGAAAACAAGAATCGCGGAATTCCGCATAAACGGGTCGTTTATGATGCTCCCGAACTCCTCCTTCGCTCTGTCGATTCTGTCCCTATCCAAACTGTCAATCACGAAAATCAACCCGTCCGTGTTGTTGAAGTAGTGCCGCCACAGCGGCCTGTTGAGTTTTGCCAGAAAAGTGTCAGTATCGTATGGTCAAACAGTCGGAGGGATTTGGGAAATGCAATACGTACCTCAACTTCTCCTGCCCACCCACGTCCCAAACTGTGAACACCACGTTTTTGTACTGCACTTTCTCCACGTTGAAGCCTGTGTTTGGGGAGTTGGGTGGTTAGGTTTCGTGTGCGTAGTTAGTCACGGGGTTTGGTCAGGGACGGGAGTGGTTAGACGCGATCTTAAGGTGCGGAGGGTCGTGTACTCTGGTAAACGCTGGTAGTACTCAGTAGCAACCGCACTACAGCGAGTGCTCGTACTCTTCTGGACAGGTCATCTCAATTCGTAATTCTTACCTAACGTGGGTACCGTGCTCAGCACTTCCCCGATGTGCAGCTTGTACAGGATTGTCGTTTTCCCCGCCGCGTCCAGCCCAAGCATCACCACCCTCATTTCTTTGTTCCCGAACATCTTATCAAACGCCTGTTTGAAGGACTTGAACACCGAGGTCGCGGACGCGGCGTTGCCCATGGTGGCAAACGTGTTTTGTGCACGCCACGAACTCGGGGTTTTTTTGTTTCCTCGACCGGACCTAATGCGTCTTCGCCAACCCCTGCCGTCCACGCTTTTGGCCGCGACTGGACGAAACACAGTCGACCCCGGTTACGTGACCAGGCGCGCGGTAAAAAAAACGCGAGAAGGCGACGGCCGTGTCCGCACCGAGCCGCGGATCTGGCGCGTCGCGGATTAGGAAGCTGAGGGGAAAACGCGTCTGCATTTTTGCAGTAGTTTTTCTGCAGGCGTCCCCAGGTAAAAAGGCGATTTCAAGATCTGCATTTTGTGACGACTGAAATGCATCTCTGAAATGCCCATACGAAATGGATTTTGTCTTTGAGAGTTCATCACCGACGTCGTCCTCGATCAAGGGATGACGGATCCCTGTCCGTCCCCACGCGTCACATCGGTCGGCGTCTCACACGCGCTTCGTTTTCTTTGAAACGCGCGCGAACGCGTTTCCCTCGCCTCGGTCGGTTCCGGCGGTGTTCTTTCTGTTTGCGGACTCAGCGCGCCAGTCCCCGTCACGCGTGGTCGTTGGAAGACGTGGAATAGGTTTAGGGTCCGATGAGCGTCTTTACGATGTCCGCGTGTGCGCCCGTGGTGGGCGTCCGCCCCCGGGGCAAAGCGCGCACCGTGCGCCCCACGCCTTGCGCTGGGTACAGCCTTACATCCTTTTCCGGGCTCAAGGCGGTTCCCACGGAAACCGCGGTCGCGGGCCGACGAAGCCGAAGCTTCGGCGATACCGTGCGCGCGTCGCTCGCGGTTGGCGCGAGTTCTGGCAAAAACAGCCGCTCCGTATCGACGATGATGCCGATAGGCGTCCCACGGGTTCCGTACAAAACCCCCAACGAAAACAGCTGGCAGTGGGTGGATATCTGGAACTGTTTGTACCGCGAAAGGATCATCTGGGTGGGGCAAACCATCGACGAAGAGTTGGGGAACCAGCTCGTGGCGACGATGTTGTACCTGGATTCCATCGACCGGAGGTACGTGTGTTTTATTTCCTTTCCCAAATCCTGACACGCCGTTTGACGCGGCGTACGGAGCGCAGTTACGCAAGTACCACGCACTACTCTCCCCTCACAGTAATCCCACGGCCTTCCCTGTTTCGCGGATCGCGCACAACACAACCGCGCTGTTTTACCGGCAACGCGCCTGTGACTGTTCCGACCGATGGCCGGTGACTGTTGACCAGGCCGTCGTCCAACACGTCGTCCAACGCGGTACTGCCGATTGCCCAGAGCACACGACTGTTTGCCCACTGTATAAGTCGCCCAATACAGTACACCCGTACTGAAGACTGTAAAGACTGACTTTTTGTTTCCCCAACCGCAGCGGGAAGGACATCTACCTCTACATCAACACCGAGGGCGGGGACGTGGTACCCACGATGGCTATTCTGGACACCATGAAGCACATCAACTCTGACGTGGGGTGCGTCGCTTTCGGCAGCGCGCGCGCGATGGGGGGGATGTTGCTTGCGTGTGGGACGAAAGGAAAAAGGTACGTCGTGCATTTCCCAAATCCCTCCGACTGTTTGACCATACAATACTGACACTTTTCTGGCAAAACTCGAAAGAGCCGCCTTGCCGAACACGTGCGTGATGCTCCATCACCCCGCGGGCGCGGCGCGCGGGCAGGTAAGGGTTTCCCAACTGGGTTTCCCAAATCGCGAGACTGTTTACTGCGCGCCACGTTTCACGGTTTGAGGACACGCCCGTCATTAAAAGGAAGTGCACTACTGGTAACTCTTACCAGTACTGGCCTCTGTTCAAATATATCACAAGTAAACTGTTTGCCCATACCGGATGACAACGCACGCGACTGACCCTTTTCTTTTCCTCATCTCAAAGGCTTCCGACATCAACAACGAGGGCCGCGAGTTGCTAAAAATCCGCACCAAAATAAACGACATGGTCGCGGAAGCCACTGGGAAAACTTCAGAACAAGTGCACGACGACATCCGCCGGGATTTTCACCTCACCGCGGAGAAAGCGCTCGATTACGGCGTGGTGGACAAGGTGCTTTACAAGAGGTCGAGCGCGGGGGCGAGGTAATCTGGTACGGATGCGTTCATTCGGGACTGGGTATCACACGTTACAAGTACCGCGAGGGCGTTACAGGTGGTATGACTGGGTGGAGTGTGAGGCTCGTCAGGACTTGGTTCGATTCTCGGTGAAGTGTTCTGAATCTCGGTGAGGTGGCGATAGTATCTTGTTGTCACGCGAAGGTACCACACATTTTCTTTTTTGGTGTTCGGACTCTCAGCCACCTTCAAACCCCCAAAATCGCCCTTATCCGCGCCTCCGCCGGCCACGTGTTTTTCCGCCATCTCCGCGCGTTTTACAGGTCCGTGCTTTCGGATCGAGCTTGGCGCACGTCACGTGCGGCACGTGACCCACAACGCACGACCAAGTGCTTGGTCGCGCTGTCGTTTCTGGAACGGCATTGCTTTCTTTGCGTGTCACTCAACTCGACGTATTTCATGGCGTGCGCTCGCGCGGCGATCGCGGCGAGGGTCGCGGACGCCGGCCCTTCCGGCCCAGGGGCCCGGCGAGCTTCGACTCGATTGTGCGCGGTGCATGTGTCCGCGGGCACCGGCGCGGCGTCCAGAACGTTCGTCCCCAAACGCTTCGGGGCGAAGCGGGCGCACCACTCGCGAGGCCACCCCGCCCTAGCACAGGCGGTCGCGGTGAACAAAGCCACCAGGTCAATCGATGAGATGGACATGGACCCCGAGCACGTCACGTTCGCGTCGATGGATGAGTTGGATGCGAGGTGCGTCTTTGTCGTTTTTGTTTTTGCCCGACCCCGCAGCACGTGTGCTGGTCACGATTGACGTGACGTGACGTGTACCAATCATACGAGTCGCGTGCGTCTTGGTCGTGTTGTCGGCAACACGCCTCACGCCAAACGTCACAAGGCGCGTCCGCGTCAAGAAACCACGCCGTTTGCACAGGCTCTCGTGTTTGCAATTTTGCCACCGGGCACAACCAACCCATTCGCAGCCCCACGTCACCCCCACGTGGCGCCCTTTGTTTCGGTGGCGTGGGAACGCACCGCGCGCGCCGTCCGCCGCGTCCCGCGGACACGACCTACGACGACGACGTCGGGAGGACCGTTAGGCGGTCGGGTACGGCGGTTTTGACGTAAGCAAAACCTACCGCCGAGCCGTGGCCACGCGCGTGTCGGCCTCATCGATCGCAAAGACGTGCACTGACCGATCTCTTCCTCATCTTCTCATTTTTTTTTAAATTTTAATCCGCAGCGCTTCCATGGACTGCGCGGGCGGCGTTTGCACGATCGCGATCGAGGACATCACGTCCCCCGTGATGGAGGACATGGAACAGATGCGCATGAACTTGCGGGATATCATCGGACGGAAAAACCCGCTTCTTCTGGCGGCGGCGGATCAGATTTTCGGGGCGGGCGGGAAGCGGCTACGACCGGTGCTGGTTTTCCTGGTAGCGAGGGCTACGGCGCAATTAATGGGCCTTGACGACATCACGGACCGTCAACGGCGGCTCGCGGAGATCACGGAGATGATCCACACCGCGTCGTTGGTACACGACGACGTCCTGGACGACTGCGACACCCGAAGAGGCGAGGCGACGATTCACACGTTGTACGGCACGCGCGTGGCGATTCTGGCGGGCGACTTTCTGTTCGCGCAGTCCTCCTGGTACCTCGCCAACCTGGATAACCTGGAGGTTATTAAGTTGATTTCGCAAGTCATCGCGGATTTCGCGGATGGCGAAATATCGCAAGCCGGGTCCCTGTACAACGTGGACGTCACCCTGGAGGAGTACCTGGAGAAGAGCCATAACAAAACAGCGTCGCTGATCGCGGCGAGCTGCAAAAGCGCCGCGGTGTTCAGGTACGTATTGCGCGTTTCCCAAATCCTGACACACTGTTTGCCCATACAATACTGACACTTTTCTTTTACAATCACAGCGGCGTGAGCGACGACATCAAGGTTGACATGTACGAGTACGGCAAGCACCTGGGTTTGGCGTTCCAGGTGGTGGACGATATTCTGGATTTCACGCAAACAGAAGCGCAGCTGGGGAAACCGCAGGGGCAGGATTTGGCGACCGGTAACCTGACCGCGCCCATTCTGTTCGCGCTGCGACGAAACGAAAACGGCACTGGCGAGGAGTTGCGGGGTTTGATCAAAGGCCGGTTCGAAAACGCGCCTGGTGACTTGGCGCGGTCAATTGAGATCGTCAACGCGTTTGGCATCGAAGACGCGCGGCGGCTCGCGAGGGAAGAAGCGGACATGGCGCTTTCTTCGTTGAAAGGGCTGCCGGAAGGCGAGGCCAAAACGTCGCTCGTGGGCATGGTGGAGTACGTGCTGGAGCGAATCTATTAATAATTTTCCGGAGAGGGGGGTTTTCGGGGAGGGGAAGAGGAAGCGCCTTAGACGCGCGACGGGACAAGCCGGGGCGACGTTTGGTTGAAATATAATCCCACGCCAGGGCGGCGCTTTGTTGAAGGGCTCGTTGTTTCGTGTCTCAAGATCCCTCCTCCGGCGGTGACGTGTTCGCGTCGATTTACAAGGTCATCACGGCCGTCGCCTCGATGAAAGTTTTTCTCTCGTCTCATTAGTAATATGTAGTCTATCGCGAATAGGGAATAGGGAGAAAGTTTTTCTCGTCTCTCGGTGATCCCCCGCTCATCCGCGTCCGTTTATTTTCGAAAGCCGCCGCTGCAACGCCGCGCTTCGGGGTTTACCCCCCACCAACCTATGCGGGTTCCCACCTCCACCGCTCTGTGCGTATGGTGAGGGTTTCGGGGGTGGTTTTTGCGCAGCCGCCGTCGGTTTCTTCTCCGGCTTCACTAACCCCGAAACGACCCGTGACTTTCGGTTACTCAAATCGGCGGCTTTGGCGTTTCCACGTTTCGCCTCGACCAAATCCGTCCCCCCCTCCGAAACGTTGTTGTACGCCGCCTTGTTACTCTTCGTCCCTCCTTGCTGTTTCGCGATCCGCACCACCCGGGCCGCGTCCGCGCGTCCTCTTTGTACGTTTTCGGGAACAGGCGACAGCGGGTTTCGGTTTGCGGAGCCCCCATTCTGGCCGGGCCCGGGCCCCGGTGGGGTACTCGTGGGAACCGTGATACTCGTAGTAACCACCCGGGTGGTGTCGCTTTCGCGGTTGTCCAGTACGCCGTCGAAGATATCGTCGGAGCCCGCGGCGCTTCGAGGAGATGAAGACGCTTCGTCGTTAAACTCGTCTCCAAACTCACTCCCACCAGAAGACCGGTCGCTTCCGGATGATGAACTCACGCGTCCCAACCGGATCGTCTCGTGCAACACCCGCGTGGCGTACTGAAGCCCATTCAACATGGAGGTCTCTTCCGAGGTCTCTTCCGAGGTCTCTTCCGAGTTCTCGGGGTCGTCGTCGTCGTCGTCGCGCAAACCGCCGTGTTTTCCGTTTAACGGTGACTGCGTACCGTACCCAGACGCCGCCGCGCGACGCGCGCGCAACGCCAGCGCCTCCGCCTCCACCCTCAACACGTCGCCCTCCGGCAACGCCGCCGCCGCTTGTAACAGAAGCTCGCTGACGTCCGCGATCGGGTTGCGGAGGGACGGTTTTCCGGATGCCTCCGAAGGCTCTTTCGGTTTCTTTTCAGGCTCTTGTTTCGTGGGAGCAACTCCGAAGGTAACAACCTTGACGTCCCCTTCCTTTAAACGCTCCACCTCCGCTTTCAGCTCGGCCCTTTCCTCCCGTAGCGCGTCAATCAAACGCTGGTACTCCGCGATGTGCGTCTCCACCGTCCCGCGGTTTTGCTGCACGAAAGTTTTGATTTCCTGAGATAGGTAAAACAAAGTGTCAGTATTTCGTAACGTGGCCTGAGTAATTACGGGCGGACAATCGGCAAAACAGGGAGGCGGGATTTGGGAAAGGCCCAACACGTACCTTCGCGCGGTCCGCGTACTTCAGGGTGTTCACCGTGTGTTCGTACTGCTTGTCGCTTCCGCTGACGGTGGCGACCATCACGGTTCGGGAGTTCCCGCACAGGCCATCTTTTAGAATCCGGGTGAGCTTCGAATCCCGAAACGGCACGAACACGAACCCCTTACCCTTCCTCTTACCCAGGGCGTTGATACAGTTCGCCAAGGATAACAGCGACTTGTTGATGTTCGCCCCGTCCCGCAGTTGTTGTCCGCGGTTGTTCGTCTCGCTCGCCCGCTCAGCACCCTTACGATAGGTAAAACAAAGTGTCAGTCTTGTATGGGCAAACAGTCGGCGGGATTTGGGAAATGCGCAATACGTACCGCCAAATCAACAAGCGTAAGCTTCGCCGTGGTGTAACCCACGTCGTAGTGGTTCTTTTCGTGTTTCGTGACCCAGATTTCAAGCACCGCGTGACTTCGCGAGGACGCTGAGTTGGCGCCGGTTTCCTCCGTTTTTCGCCGCGCGTTTCCTTCCTTCAAAAGCGCGAAGATTTCCTTTTCGTCTGTAACGGCAACGTGCGTCAGCCCACTCACCGTGGGCCCGCGGTCCGGGTCCTCTCTCAGCTCAAGCGGCTTGCTTTGGTGAACCGGCACCAACAAATCGTAAACAAGCTCGTTATACACCTCGGTGTAGGAACACTCCACGTTGAACTCTTTCGTGCCGCCACGCTTTTCATCTTCAATCAACCGAAACACGTCTCGCAGGGATAACACCATCAAACCCGGGTCGTCCTGGCTGCCGACCATGGTGTGCGTTTTACCAGACCCAGTCGCGCCTGGCCCGATAAAACCGAAAGTGTCAGTCTCGTATATCGCGATGTATGGACAAACAGTCAGAGGGAATAGTCCCTTCTGGTACGAGCATGGGCAATCAGGGAGGCGGAGCGTGGTGATTGGGAAATACGTACCGTACGCGAACACCGTGGCGTTTATGCCCCGCAAAACGCCTTTCACCAGGGGGCCCGCGGTTCCGTTGTACACCTGTTCGTTACTGCTCTCGCCATCAAACGCGCCGTCGAATACGTACCGGCGCTCGCGTTTCCGCACGCCGCCGGCGACGATCTTTTTCTTTCGCTCGGTCGAAACGCGCCGTCCTGAAATGCCATCCCCGGCAGCGCCACTCGTGGACGGGTCGTCCGGGTCCATGACCACCATACACTTGTCATCCACGGTTTTCGTGATGGTGCGGCAGCCGTTTAGGCGTTCTTTTTTGGAAACGGGGCGCGCGCGGACCGCGACGGAAAGAGTGGCTTGGCTCACGCCCTTATTTTTCAAAACGCTCGTGAACTTGGCGCTGGCGTCCACCAAATCTCGCACCGTGTCCTGTTTAGGGTTTGGTGAGGGGTAGGGTTTGTTTGGTTAGGGTTCCGGGCAGGGTTTGTTTGGTTAGGGTCCGGGTTTGTGGTGTGCAGGGTACTGGTCACTGCGTCTGGCGGCACTGTCGATCGCCGAAAGAATCTCGCTGGGAACATCGCAGATGTCTTGTCATTGTGTCCGCCGAGGCGCAGGTGACACCTGGTGCGCGTGACACGGTGTGCTTTGCGATGCACGTAGTGCACAGCTCATTTCGCGGTCCGTATACCCTGCGCGAGGTCATCAAGTGCCGGTGTTTCTTGGTCTATTAACTCACTAAAGCCGTGCGTACCTTGTCGTGCGATGTCATGTCGCGGAGAGGATTGGTACCCCCGGGCGGCCCGTCGGACAAAAAGTTTCGATGTCGGAACTCGCCGCCGACGATGAGACGCGGCGACCGTTAACTCGACGACGCGGGCGCTCTTGAACGAAGCGCGGTGGGTCACCCGTTCGGCGTGTCACGATGAAACGACCCTACAAGGGTCTCGGAAGACGGCGCGCGTGCGGAGCGTCGTGGCTTCGTGGCAATGCGTCCGCGAGGCACTTCCGTTTCGTTGACCGGCTCGGGTTTTTGACAGCCATGGCCTTGTTCGTGACAGGACTGCAAATGACTGCTGAGTGCAAATCAGTCAGCAATTTTGGTGATTTACGAGGAAAAGGAATTCTGGTGAACCTGTCACCTCAAAGCAACGACACCTCCTCGTCGCGCATATCTCGGCGCGCGGGGTAACATCGCGGGCGAACGATGGGAGGGAAGCGATGCCCGCACGGAAGGGTAAAATACCAGTGCAAGGAGTGTAACCCGTGTCCCCACGGCAGGGTGAAAAGCAACTGCGCGTCTTGCAACCCCTGCCCGCACGGCAAGCTGAAAAGCAAGTGCGCGGACTGCAACGCCTGCCCGCACGGCAAGCTGAAAAACAGGTGCACGGACTGCAACCTATGTCCGCACGGCAGGCTGAAATACCAGTGCAAGGAGTGCAACCCCTGCCCCCACGGGAAGCTGAAACAGGGCTGCGTGAAGTGCAACCCCTGCCCCCACGGCGGCAAGCTGAAACAGCACTGCGTGGTGTGCAAAGGGTGCCCTCACGGCAAGCAGAAACACAACTGCGCGGAGTGCAACCCCTGCCCTCACGGCAAGGTGAAAGGCAGCTGCGTGGAGTGCAAGCCTTGCCCTCACGGCAAGCGGAAAACCAACTGCGCGGAGTGCACCCCCTGCCCTCATGGCAAGCGGAAGTACGACTGTGCGGCGTGCAAAGCGGCGCGCGCGGCTGCGCCGAGTGCGAAGCGGGTCAAGCGCGAGCGTTCGGTTTCGCCCGAGATCAAGCAAGAGCCTGAGGTCAAGCAAGAACCCGAGGTCAAGCAAGAACCGGAAACCAAACAAGAACCCGAGGTCAAGCAAGAGCCGTTCACGATTCAAGGCTATTACAGGGACAACAAGTAAGACGAAACCACAGACAGGGATAAAAGACTTGTAAAAGACGCGCTTAACGAGACGCCGCCGGACGATTGCGTGTAACATCTTCTCCTCCTTCCTCTGCCTTACTCCCCCCCCTCCAGCTCTTCATCAGGCACGCCGTGGTGGTTCCCCCCGTACCGTGTGTGCCTCGGGATATCACCCGGTATTCGCATTTGTTCCAGCCACACCAGGGGTTTCGGGTTTGCGAATTTTTCGGAACTCGTTAACTCACGCAGCGCCGCGTTTTTCACCGCCGCGCTGTCAAACGACCTGGCACGATTAACAAGAAAGCGTCAGTCTCTCGTAATGTGTAAAAGTAAACAGTCAGGGCAGGTAATAGTCCCTTCTGGTACGAGTATGGGCAATCGCAGAGGCGGAACGTGGTGATTGGGAAAGGCCCTTACGGAAACATGGCGACGAAATCGCTCGGTTGAATCGTGACCTGCAGCTTGGAGCACTCGTGAAGCAGCCTTGCGATAAATAAAAGAAAGTGGTTAACGTCTTGTATGGGAACACAGTCGTTGGATTTGGGAAAGACAACACGTACCACCGCATTTCCCGTCGCTGCGCGTCGTCGAATTGCCGGTCCGGTCGCAACGCCCACTCGTGGGACTTCACCCACCGCACGATTTTGGGCTTCACCTCGGTGACTTTACTTTTACCGGGTACCGAAACGGCGAGTGCGTTTTCGACGCGGGGAGTGGGTAGCTGCGCGTACGGAGTTTTCTTGTTGGGACGCGTGGCGTTGGCGTTGGCGGCGGTATTTTCCTCGAGCAACGACCCCGACCCCCACTTCGATTCGCGCGGCGCGAATTTCGAAAAACCGGTAGGACCTTCCCGTGAATCCCCATCCTCGGTCTCCTTCTCCTTCTCGGCATCACCCTCCCCTTCCTCATCTTCGCTCGGAATCCCGTCCAGGTCCATCCAGTTCTCGGGAAGGTGCGTGGCGTCGAAGGATTTTCTCCACTCTTTTCGGCGCTTCTTCGCGCCAAAACCGTTTCCGCCAAGCACGCCCCGCACCCCCCGGTGCGTCGCCGCCGGGTGCCCCATCCCGCCGACTTTCAGCTTCGGAAGCGACGGACGTCTTGGAAGGTTGAGGAGTTTCTGTTTCGCGGGGCTCGATTTGTTTTGCGTCTCGGTTTCGGTTTCGGTGGGATTTGAACCAGTACCCGGCGTATCCGCAACCACCACGCCGTTACCCACCCATTCGCCGCTTCCACCGCTTCCGAAACAAAGCCCGCCGGTGAACCCGAACTCGGACGCCGCGACGACGTCCGCCACGGGCGTCGTGCTCAACAAAGCGGCGCGTAACTTCTCCAGCTGTAAAAGAAAAGTGGTTAACGTCTTGTACGGGCAAACAGTGTGCCGCCTGATTTGGGAAAGGGAACACGTACCTCCTTCGCGTTCGGGTTTGAGTGATCGGGATCTCGCGGGTGGTTGAACATCCGGAGGAACCTCAACGTCGCGGCGCTCGTGATGTCGTGCACCTCCCTTCCGCCAACCCCCACCACCCCGAACAAAGTCGTCGCGAGCGGCGCGACCATCGCGATGTCGGTGAAGTCAAAGTGCATCGTGTTTGCCAACACGGCTTTGAACGCCACGCCCGAGGGGTCTCTTTGCGAGTGCGTCTCGTACCCGGTGCTAGTCACGCTGCCGGCGCCGCCTTGGAAAGACGCGACACTACCGTGCGTACCGCCGCGGTTCGAACCCGGGTGGCGCCGGAACCCTACCGGTTTGGTCAACGAACCCGCGCTACCCACGCGCGTGAACGGTTCGGCCGAGCCTGATTGTAAAAGAATAAATGTCAGTCTCGTATGGGCAATCAGTCGGCGGAATGTGGTAAATGGGAAATTCGTACCGTCGCGGTCCGGGTCTCCGTGTTGGTTCACCGCGTCTAACACGTTGGACCAGGATTCGTGCTGCCTTTGCAAAGGAACATCGGTGTCAACGGAAACAAAAGACTGATTGCCGGTACACGGATCGTGTAGTACCCCCCCGGCCAATCCCACTTGTTGGCTCGAGTACGAAAACGACGACCGCGGGTCCCGCGGCGGTCGCCCCGACACGTACGAAGCAACCGCCGCCGCCGCTTCCGACATAAAAAAAAGTGTCAGTCTTGTATGGGCAAACAGTGTCGGGATTTGGGAAATGCAATACGAACCTTCCTCCTCGGCGGTTGGCGGTACTGGTTCGTTTTGTTTTTTACCACCCACGCCTGACTGTTTGCCCATACGCGTCCGCTCGGCGGTGTCGCCGGACGCTTCCTCCCCGGCGTCCCAATTACCGCTGCCTTGACTCACCAGACTCGCGACGGACGCGACGCTGTGCACGGAGCGCAGGGAGGTGAATGAGCCGTGCGAGTTCAGCGAGGTCATGGAAGCAAGATTATCCCCTGACCCGTTTCGCGGGTGCTGCGGGCGGAAGTACGCGCTTTGTTTGTGCTGAGATAAAAAAAGACAGTGTCAGTCCCGTATGGGCAATCGCAGAGGCGGTGTGTGTTGGGTGAGAAAGGCCGTACCGTCGTCGGCGAGCTCGGCGGGTTCGAGGTGTAGTAATACCCGTCTTGGGATAAGGAAGCGAAAGGGTCAGTCTCGAGTCTATGGGTGTACTGTATATCGCGATGTATGGACAAACAGTCACCAGCTTCGGTAAAACAGTGCACTTGAGATGTATGTAGTTGTAGCAGTTGACAGTAAATGTTACTAGTAGTGCACTCGAAGAGAGGCGGCGGAAACGAGTCGTCTGCTGATTTGGGAAACGCGCGCCGGCCGTACCTTCGTTGTAGTACCCAACCCTGATTGTAAATAAATAAATGTTAGTCTTATATTGGGCAGTCAGTCGGCGGAATGTGGTAAATGGGGAAATACTTACCCGGCGTGGCCGTCGATGGCGTTGCCCACGAAACCGGGGGGGGACTTGGTTTGGTCTTCGGTTAACTCAGAAGAGGTGGTGCTTTTCGCGAAGGAACTACTACCTCTGGTCGACTCTTCGTCGTCGCGCGGAAAATCATGGAAAGGCGACGCGGTTTGCGATCGAGTGGAATCCGGAAACGTATCGGCAGTATCTTCCGTAGCCAACGTATCGGCGGTAGCGCCGAACGCGGTCTGGAATGAGGAGGGTCCGGTCGATGCACCAACACCAGTCACGGTCACGGTCGCGTCACCCGTACCAGCAGCGCGTTCGCTTTGGCTCGTTTCCTGGCAGGCATCTCGCGAAACAGCAAAAGACCCTTCCCGTCCGCTTGCGCCGTGTGCCTTTTTAGTCTCACCGTGACTCGCCGACCCGGTAACCGCTTGCGGCGCCGTCGCGGCGCACATCAGTGACGAGCACTCGCCGTTCGTGACGCAAAAGATGTCTCGGTTCCACATGAACTCGGGGGCTTCGAAGACCAGTAACGGGCACGGGCACCCCAACAACGAGGATTCCCGGCCAAGCGGCCACATCCACGGATCCAACGCCACGACTGAAGTTACTCGGGGGTCCATCTGCGCCAGCATCACCGCCGCGGCGCCTCCGAAGGAGTGCCCTACCACGGAAATCCGGGTCAAATCGATTTTCCCGCAAAGAGGATGGGTCTGGTCGAAACTCGCGTCCACCACGCGCTCCAGCGCGTGCGCCAAGTCAAGCGCCCTCCACCGCGCGTGTTCGTGCCTTGCGATAGGTAAAACAAAGTGTCAGTCCATTTGTTGGGCGTGTATTGGACGATGTATGGACAAACAGTCAGAGTAATCGGTCTGAACAGTCACCAGCGTTAGAGATAAAACAGGGAGGCCGGGATTTGGGAAAGCCCCAACAACACGTACCTGAACCGCCACCAGTTCCTTGGTTCGTGTTCTTTCGGCATGTCGTACCCGCGGAAATCCGCGGTGCTTCCGACGAAGAAAACAAAGTGTCAGTCCCGAGTGTACAGGTAGTTTGTATGGGCAAACAGTGCACTTGTGATGTATTTAACGAGCCGCAAGTACGCCAGTAAGTGTTACCACGCTTCCTTTAAGTCCTTTAAACGTGGAGGCGGGATTTGGGAAAGCCCCAACACGTACCTGCCGTCCGGATATAACACCAACGCGGCGTCGTGCGGGTGATCCACCGCCACGACGACGTGCCCCCAGCTCGCGAGCTCCTGTAACAAAGCGCTGTTCTGTTCCTTTACGCCGGTGAAGGAGTGGGAGAAAAGCACCACGGGGAACCCCACCGAGGTGGTTTGGGGGTCTTCGTGGGAACCGCTGCCGATGGGGGTACTGGCGCTACTACCAAAACCACTACCCATAGGACTGCTGGGCGGCTCCGCCACCACCGCGTCTTCCAACGCGTCCATCTTGACGAGTCGGAAGTAATCCACGATCCAGGCGGGTAAAAAGAACGACTCCGCCAGCGTCGAGGCTAACAGCGGGTCCAGCCAGTGCGCGCGGCGTTTCTTACCACTCAACAACGCGTCGCGTTTCCGCTTTTCGAATTTAGCAATGTGCCTTTGCGTTTTAGCGTTGATAGGGTTGATAGGTCTGCTTTGACCCCGGTTGGTTTCACTGCTCGCCATCGCCGCGAAGGTAACGTCCGTGTCCATCGGCCATGGGGGTTGTTTGGGAGATTTGGGAGACTTGGGTGAGGACGAATTGATGGGGTCATTACTTTCGCCGTCGATGCCATCGTTTCTTTCGCCGTCAGCGCCGCCATCCTTTCCCAAGTCCCCCCCCCCCCCCCTGTCCACCGCCGGGTACCAAATGTTCGCCATCATCGCCCTGTGTTCCGGAAGCTGCTGCGTTCCGGTTTTGCGTTTCGTGCGGAGCAACCACGACCGCCGGGCTTTGTGATTGGGAACGAAAAAGGTCAGTCTTCTTGCGTCGGCGAGTGTGCGCAAACAGTAGGAGAGAGTACAACACGTCGGCGAGAATACGCAAACAGTCAGAGAACACAACACGTACCTTTGTCCACCCAAAGCCTGGTGGTTTTCCCCACCCTGTACGGCCCGGTCGGCTTCGGCATCGGAAACACGGGCGCGAACACGCCGGCGGCGGTTGATAGGAGGGAACCGAAAACCCCAAAAACGGAGACTAACCGGCACACCGCAGTTGGGATACTTATTCCGGGCAGCTTGCCAAGCGCGCTTACGGAGGTACAACTCACCGTGGCGAGGTACGCCGGTACCACCTGCCACCGCGTGCCGTCCAACCGGGCTTGCAGCCCCAGGATGATCAGAAAAGGCGCGCCCGATTTGATGCGCCTTGTGTTGGTGTTTCGTACCGACGACCTGGTGGACGTGCCAGCGCCCGCCCCGATGAGTCGCGTGCTGCGCGCGGGAATCGCCTACGGGTACCGGAAACGAGTGAGGTGGAAACAACACATGGGTGGTCAGCGGGTTTGAGCGTGGACACGAAAGTCGTTGTTTTTTCGTAATCTAGATGACACGTGGATGATGCCGGGATGTGCTCCTATGCGCAAACAGTCACCACGGAACGTACCCACGTCTCCTTCGCGCTGAGCGCGGCGGCGAGCCACAGCAGGGGCTCCAGGGGCCGGCGCAGGGGACCGCGCAGCGCGCGAAGCGCGCGCCGCACGAACCAAAACATACGCGCCTCCGCCTCTGATTGAGATGATGAGAGATGCGGAGAAACTCCCTTTTTGTGGTTTTGACCGCAAGAACCGTTGCTCTTCGTTTCTGACTGCGAAGAAACTCGCCACCTGTGCCTCGACCCCCCCGATGGCAGCTGGTTCCTTCCCTACACGCATTCCGCGCCGCGCGGGCGTGGACGCGGTCGGCTCCGCGTTTCGGGAGTGTAGGGGGAGGTGTTTCCGTGGCGGGTGCCGGGTTAGGGTTTGGGAATCGTGGGGGGTAGGGGACCACCACACCACCACCATGGGCGCCGACCGCGAACGCCGGCCTTCGCGAAGAAACTCCATAGGAAGCCGCCCGCTGCAACCGGATTTGTACGCCTCCATGACAACGCCGCAGAAGCAAAAGCTGGGCCGGCGGTACCGAAAAGCGGTCCGAGTAGTACCTCGGATGCTCGCGCTCGTGGTGTTCCTCTACGCCCTCGGCCTAGCCGCGTACTTCGGGAAGTACCGCGTCCGCCCAAGGCACCATCACGCCCCCGATCTGCTCGCGGTGTTGCGAGAAGGCGAGATCGAAACAAGCAGCGCGCGCCGGCTGCTCTGTTCCGCGGCGCCGTTGAGGGTGGGGGACGGACACGAGCTGGGTGTTTTATCGTCCCCGGGGGAGACTACGCTGAAACAGAGGGCGGACACGGACCACCACGGAGACAACACCGCCAACGCTGTCGATGGCGTGGACGGAGGTGCTGCCACTACCAGATCGTCCAAAAACGCTAACGCGAATGAACGCTCCACTCATTCGCGCGCGGTACCTCGCGGTCAGTTCATCGGCCCCACCAAGGCGTTCATCGTCCCGAACGACCGCGCCGCATTTCTCAACGCCAGCGATGCGCGGGTATTTCTGCTCACCGGCATCAGCGCGTCATCGCCCGGCGCGGTTGATTTGCTCGATCATTTCTTAAATCACTACCTCCACGTCCTGAAGGTCCCGGCGCCGTACGTACTAGCGGTGGTGCACACCACAGGCACCGCCTTCGACGCCTCGGTCACCCGAAACATTCAAAAGCGCCTTCAAGACCGACACATCTTCCACGAAACCTACCAAGGCGAAGCCCTGCTTTTCAGCGCGGTGGCGCACCACTGGGAGCACTCGCTCGCCGCGTTCGCGGATGACGCGGATTGGGTCGTGGCGGTTGACTTGGACGAGGTACGGCCGGACGGGGCTTTCCCAAATCCCGCCGACTGTTTGCTGCACCTCTGTGACGTCCACCAGCCATTAAAATGAAGTGCACTACATACAGCACATACGCACTGCTCGGTCCGATTACGGGTGACTGTTTGCTCAGGCCACGTTACGAAGTACACCCGTACTCAAAACAGAAGAGACTGACGCTTTTCTTTCCCACTCACAGCACGTGCAAGTCCCTACGGGCGAAACCCTCCCGAGCTTCCTCGGCGCCGTGGACCAGATGGGGTACTCCCTGGTGCATGGCACGTGGGTAGACCGGGTGGCGGAGAGCGGGGGGATGGAGGCGGTGCCTTCCGCCGCCGGTGTTACGCGCGCAGAGGACTCTTCAGCGCGAAACACAGACGACGGAGAAGAAACCCAACGCGGCAGCGGGGTTTCAATGGACCGCGCGTTCCCGCTTCAGTGCGTGATCGGGAGCTGCGTTGACCCGCACCACGTCGGGTTCGCGTCTGGGTGGGAACGGGGGGGGGGGGGGGATTTGTTTGGCGGTACAGGTTCTTCTGGCGACTCGTTAAAAAAGAACGGCAATCACCTCGCGCTGCGCGGGTTGCACCACTACAGCACTCTGGTCGGTGTGGTGGGCGGCGGGAGGCGGGTTTTCGCGCACCGAGCGCGGTACGCCATTCTTGACGTCCGGACGCTTCAGGATTTCGGGCTAGACGACGTTGTCACTTCAAGCGCGATCATGGAGGACCACACACAGGCAAGTATTTCCCATTTCCACATTCCGACGACTGATTGCCCATACAAGACTGACATTTATTTTTACAATCACCCAGGCGTACCCGGTGCCGCTCAAGGTGATGGTACGGCCTTTCCCAATCACCAATTCCGCCTCCCTGTTTTATCTCTCAGCTGGTGACTGTTGTCCATACATCGCGATATATAAGACTGACACTTTCTTTTTATCGTATCAGCACTACCAGTGGACAGCTGGGGTTGATTTGAAACTGGCGGAGCGCAGGCGGAAGTACGCGGCGTGTCACCTTGTTGACCAGGAGAAGACGCTCGACGCGCTCGTGAAAAGGCTCGAGTCGCAGCATTTCAGGATGAACGTCAACGTGTGTCCCGACTTGGCGTGCTACCGGGAGAAACCCAAAGTGGACTCGGAAGGGAGTAGGGCGGAAGGTAAGCCTTCATCCGTGTTACGAGATGAGCTGGTTAACGAGAAGCACGACTCCGAACGCGCCGGCGGGGTCGGGGTGCTCCTGGCGGACCACGACGAGCACGAGCACGACCGCCGCGACCGTGGCGGCGAGACGAAGGAAAGCATAATATACATCATCCCCCCGGTTCCGATCCTAAACGACCACGACATGGCCGGCAACGGCGGCGCCCTGAACGGGTACGGCGCGGAGCGCAGGGTTATCATCTTCGCCTCGGTGTGGGAGCACGTGGACGGCGTGAGCAGGACGATGAAGCGGCTGGCGCACCACCTGCGCGAACGCACGGATAGCCGGGTTTTCGTCATGTCCCCTGATTTGGTGGAATCCGATTTCCGCGAAGCCGCGACGCATGACAAGTACCACGTCGTGGATGTGCCGCACATACCGATGCCGGGTAGAGGGGAGTACAAGATGGCCGCGCCGCTGCAGCAGCGACAGAGACACCAAATGGAAACGTTCGACCCGCACGTGGTGCACGTCGCGGCGCCTGACATGTTGGGGCACAGCGCCGTGCGCTGGGCCGCCGAGAACGGCGTGTGCAGCGTGTGTTCCTACCACACCGCGTACGACACGTATTTGCAGTACTACCGCGTGGGGGTGCTGGCGGCGCCGTTGCGGCAAATGCTCAGCGGGTTCTACACCTCGTGCGACGTCGTCGCGACGCCGTCGTATGCGGCGGCGGAGCACTTAAGCGAGATGGTAAGAGTTTTTCCCATTTACCACGTTCCGCCGACTGATCGGCCCGATTACCGATCACTGTAACTGTTTACTCATACTATGGAGTACACGGCCTACCCTTCCCAATCCCTCATACACTCACGCGAGACTGACACTTTCTTTTTTATCGTCCAAGGGCGTGCCTCGCGAGCGCATGGGTTTTTTCCCGAGGGGGATCAACCACACGCTGTACTCCCCGAAGCGAAGGTCGAAACAGTTTCGTCGTGACGTGTTTGGAGTCGGGAGCGAACCTGATACTGTTTCGCTTCAATCCCTCGGCCGGAAAAGGTACGTATTTCATTTCCCAAATCCCGGACGACTGTTTGCCCATACAATACTGACTCTTTTTCTTTTGCAATCAAAGCGCCTCGGGGTGGTTTTCCTACGGCGACGACGACTTTGCGCGGAAAGACGAGAAAGAGAATGACCCGACGCGAAAAATCGCGAGCGGCACGGAGGACGGCGAGGTCGTCATATTATGGGTCGCGCGTATCGTCAGGGAAAAAGGCCTGGGTAGCTTTGTTAAAACGGTAACCGAACTCCAGAGGCTACAAAAAACCGGCCAGCTGAACGACCTGCCCAAGTTCAAAGTCGTCGTGGCGGGGGACGGGCCGGATTTGCCGTGGACGCGGCGGCAACTGGACGGGTATCGAAACGTCAAGGTACGGCCTTGCACGTTTCCCAAATCCGCCCGACTGTTTTACCTCTAACGCTGGTAACTGTTCGGACCGATTACTCTGACTGTTGTCCATACATCGTCCAATACACGCGATATACAGCACTGACACTTTTCGTTCGCAAAACGTACACAGATCTTGGGCCACGCCGGCGGCGACCGGCTGGCGGATACGTACGCCAACGGGGACATTTTCTTTTTCCCCTCGCGAACCGAGGTGTTTCCGAACAACCTGATCGAAGCCATGGCGAGCGGGCTGCCCGTGATCACGGACGACGTCGGCGTGAACCGCGCAATTGTGAAGGACGGGGTGACGGGCGTTTTGGTCAAGGTACGTCTTGGGGCTTTCCCAAATCCAGGCACACGGTTTACAGCCCCTGGTGGTCGAGTACAGCCCCTGGTGTAGTAACATTTACTGGAACTGTTACAACCACACAAGTGCCCTGTTTTACCGAATCTGGTGACTGTTTGTCCATACATCGCGATATACCGTACATCCACGGACTCAAGACTGACCTTTTTCGTTTACAAAAAAAGGACGCCGACCCCCTCCCCGGGGACGTCTCGCACTGGGTCGACGCGGTTGTTGATTTGCTTCGATTTCCGGAGAAACGGGACGCCTTAGGGATGGCCGCCCGACAAAGCACGCACGGCTTGACTTGGGACCGGACCTTCGCCTCACTCAGACGGAGCTACGACCGGTGCCGCCCGGGACGGCCGTACGCCAGGCACCTTGACGTCAACGTGCCGTGGTCGAAAGCGGCGCGGGAGGCGGGGGAGCCTGGAGCGTCATCCTCGGCATCATCATCATCATCATCGTCGTCTGGAGCCGCTTCTAAAGAAGACGAGAGACCAGTATCGAACGCTCTGTATGGAAGTGCGCAACAGCAAGGAGCCACGGCAGATCCGGCCAGCACCGGATCCTCCTCGTTATCGCTATCCGGCGCCTTGCTTGGTATCTCCGCGCAAGCCGCTGGCGGCGGCGGCGGCGCGTCCGCTTTGGCCGCCGCGGCAGGTACGTATTTGCATTTCCCAAATCCCGACACTGTTTGCCCATACAATACTGACACTTTTCTTTTACAATCACAGCGGCGTTCACCAACCACCACCACGCGGCGGCGTCGCACCACGCGGACGCCGCGAACGCCGCGAGCGCGACTTTGCGTGACGCGCACCTGCGACGCGACGACCCTGATCACCCTGGGTGGGACCAGGAAAACGCGAGCTTCAAGGGACACGGTGGGTCCGCTGAGGACTTTGATCAGACGCAATTTGATGCGTCAGAAGGCTTTGGTGGTAGTTCAGGGGTCACCGGAGGGATCACCGGGTTTGGAGAAATCGCGGCGGGGGCGAGCTTGCGTAAAAGGTACGACGACTCTCGCGGAAAGTATTACGACGGAGTCGCGGAGGAGGCGTTTTTGGCCGTACCGGGCGCCGGCCCCGGGGCGGTCAACGCTGGGGGGGCGAGCACGCGGGACGTCATCGTGGACGATGGCGCGCCGTCGGGGAGCTTGCTGTACCGCGTTTCATACGGGATGACGGGTGGTTATGTTCGGAGCTTGGAAAGCGCCAGAACAGACGACGCCGCCATCGCCGCCGCGGAAGCCGCCGCGCGGGAATCCGCGAAAGCGTTCGCGGCGACGGTTGGGCGGTGGGGCGGCGGGGGCGCCCTGGGAGGAGGACCGGGGTCCGAAGTAGGCGGGTTCTACGACGCCGCGCCGAACGAAGAGAAGTACTAGTACAATTAGTTAGGGTAGGCATGTAGTACTGCCATGTGGTACTGCATGGAGTGCGGTACTAATTTGAAGGCAAAAAACCTCGGAAGGTGTAACGCTCGAGAAGAAAACCTCCAACCGCCACAACCACGCGCACTCGACACCCGGCCCACATGTCCTCCGACACCGCGCATACCGCCATGACTGCCCCAAGCGGTGACGCCTCAACCGCCACTACTCCCGCGAGCCTTACCGACGCGGGTGAGGCCTTCCCCCGCCTTCCCGACCACGTCGTCGTCGAGCATATTCTCAGATCCGAGTATTTCGACGATCCCGCCGACCTCGCACGGCTGCCAGCGGTCAGCCGTGCGATGCGGGACACTGTGGCGGCGACGGGGCTTCGGTTTGAAGAACTTGATGAAAAGCGTGCCGTGATGCTCGGGTGTTTAAGCGCGTTGCAGCGCCGGCACCGGCAAGGTCGCCTGTCGCGTCAAGAAAGCCTTTGTCAGGCAGCAGCGAGGGGTGGAAATCTCGAGGAGTTGAAGGTGTTGCGCGCGGACGGCTGGCCATGGGGCGTTATGACATGCGCGTATGCGACATTGGGCGGGCATCTCGAGGTACTGCAGTGGGCGCGCGCGAACGGCTGCCCATGGGACGGGTGGACGTGCGCTAGCGCGGCAATGGGCGGGCATCTCGAGGTACTGCAGTGGGTGCGTGCGAACGGCTGCCCATGGGACGGGTGGACGTGCGCTAGCGCGGCAATGGGCGGAAACCTCGAGGTGCTGCAGTGGGCGCGCGCGAACGGCTGCCCGTGGGACGAGTACACGTGCTCGTGGGCGGCGAAAGGCGGACACCTCGAGGTGCTGCAGTGGGCGCGCGAAAACGGCTGCCCGTGGGACGAGGAGACGTGCTACTGGGCTGCGCATGGCGGACACCTGGAGGTGCTCCAGTGGGTGCGCGCGAACGGCTGCCCGTGGTTCCAGGTAACGCGCACGACGGCGGTGCAACTCGGGTACGTCGAGCAAGAAGAACAGTAGTCTAGAAGGTAGAAACGAGAGAGAGCAAGATAGAAGAGTTGCCTGCCTGGAACGCGCGACGACGGCGTGTTACTTTCGAAACGCAATTCAGAGCGGACACAAACTTTCCCTTACCGTTTCACGCGTTTGGTGCTTTTCTGCGCATTCGGCTTCCCCCCCCCCGCCGCGTTCCGGGACCTCCCCCCCAGTTTCCGCTTCTCCGACCGCCCCATGGTGTGCGCCTTGTTTGCTTGTATCTTCGCGAACCGTTTGTTCCGCAGTTTTTTAATCTCCGCATCCGCGAACACTTCCTCCGTTAAAGTTCGCTTGCGTTCTTTTTTCGTGAGCCGCGCGCTATAAAAGTCTTGGGCGCCTTCGATAACCGTACCGACCTGGAAGTGTTTCGGCAGTTTCGAAGTGTCGTCGGTTTTGTAAAACCGCTTCGGGTCGTACGCGCCTCTTAGCTTCAGCAGTCGCATGTCCCGTCGCAGCTCGGGGGTGTACTCCACCGCGGGCATGGCGAACCAGGACCGCCCCGTGCTTTGGTTGGCGCCCAGTTTCTTGGCTGAGATAAATAAAAGAAAGTGTCAGTCTTGTATGGGCAAACAGTGTGTCAGGATTTGGGAAAGGCCCAATACTTACCTTCTCGTTGAAGCTTACTTGTGTCAAGGGGCTTGATAAAAAGACCAGCGCCGTCTTTCGCCAGGTTGTTCGCCGCGCGCAGGGCGTCTGCTTTCTTCGCGTCGGTTTTCGCGCCGCCGTCCTTCCCGCGCCGCTTCGCCAATCGTTCGTCCGCGATCTGTTTCGGTTTCTTCCTCGACGCGCCGACCTTGTTGTCCGGCATTTGGTCAATCGTGGCGCCTCTTTGTTTCGAAAACACCGGAACCACGTCAACCAAGTCACCCCCCAACACGTGCCCGCCGAACAAAGAGTCCTGCGCGGTGCCCACGGAGGAGCTCTTCACGCCGCCCACTAGTTTCTTCGTGCTGTAGTACGAGCTCGCCCGTTCCGTTGCCAAGCCGCCCGCCGCAAACATATCAACCGCGGTGAACCGCGCGGCGGCTTTCTTTTCTCGTTTCAGAAACGAAGTTCTTCCTTCCGGGGTTGGGAACAACGTGCCCGCGGTGTCCCTTTTCAAAACAGCAGACTTCGCCGCCGCGAGCTCGACGCACCGCGCGAAGAAAAAGGCGTTGTACTCGTCGAGGGCGTCCCATTTGGGTTCGGCGTCTTCTTCGGCGTCGGAAGCGTCTTCGGATGCAGATGAAGAATCATCATCAGAGTCTTCTTCTTCATCTTCGTCATTGGGTGAGTCTTCACCGGAGTCGCTTCGCGTGGCCGTCGCGCCGTCGCCCTCGTCCTCATCGGAGGAGCCGTGTTCCATTTCATCCACCTCCGGACCCTCCCCACCCGTCTCGCCTTGTTCGAATCTGTTAATAAGCTCGCCGTACACCCACGCGTCCGCCTCTTTGCTCCACGCAAAGTGTGCGTGCGCGTACCGCAGCGTCGCCAGCTCAACGTCCGTCACGCTGGACACGGCGCCTCGGGCTTGTTTTTTTTTGGGCCCGTCCAACACGTCCGCCACGATTCGTGTCGCTTCATTCAAATCGATCACCCCGTCGTCGTTGACTGAAGCTTCGCAGTCATCGAGAACCTTCCGGTCGTACTTGACGCCGTGGATTTGACGGTAGTACGAGGAGGGTTGCTGCTTGTTTTTAGAGCCATCTTCTGAGGTAACGTCAACCTTACTCTTACCCTTGCTCGGCACGGACTCGGAATCGTTTCGTCCCTTTTTCTTTTTCGCGGACGAGGCGGCGGCGGCGGAGTTCGAAGTTCGCGTCTCGGTCGAGGTCTTCGCGGGTTTCGTCTTCCCGGGTTTCGCCTTTGTTTCCGCGGGCCCGGCCGCAGCCCGGGCACCAGGAGGCGTCACCGGACCTGTGTGGCGCGTGCGCATGCCTGTTGCGGTCACCCGAAGCGCGCGGCGCGGAGTGGCGTGGGAGGATGACGGCTGGAAAAAATGAACGAGAGTCAGACTGTCAGAGTCGTTGCGGAATGTCGCTTGACTGAAAAACTCTCCAAAACGCGTGACGCTTTTCTTTCTCGCGCAGTCCGTGTCGCCCCGCGGCCTGGTCGCGGCATGGGCGGCCCCTTCCCCCCCCCCAGGGGCGACTACGCCACCTTGACGGACACGGACGTGGCGTATTTCCGCCGAGTGTTGGAAGGGAGTGGTGAGGACGGTGAAGGGTCTTCTGGTGGTGATGTTGCCGGCGATGTGAAACCATCATCAATCTCGAAAGTAAGGGTGGACGCGAAGTCGCTCGCGATGGCGAACGAGGATTGGATGAAGAAGTACAAGGGCAAAAGCAAAGTGTTGCTGATGCCGAGCAGCACGGCCGAGGTGAGTTTAGTCCTAAAGTACTGCAACACGCGTAAGCTAGCCGTGGTACCGCAGGGCGGCAACACCGGGTTGGTGGGGGGGGGCGTGCCGGTTCATGATGAGGTGATTTTAAATCTTTGCAACTTGAACAAAATAGTCAAAGTCGACCCTAGCGATGGCGTTTTGGTCGCGGAGGCGGGTGTCGTGCTAGAAGACCTGGAGCACGCCGCGAACGCACACGGACTGTGCGTCCCCCTAGACCTGGGCGCCAAAGGCAGGTGCCAGATAGGAGGCAACGTCAGCACGAACGCGGGCGGGTTGCGGCTGGTGAAGTACGGCAGTTTGCGAGGCAGCGTGTTGGGATTGGAGGTGGTGTTAGCGGACGGCCGGGTACGTGCGTCCGGGCTTTCCCGAGAATTGACACAGCACTCGTGAATTGACACAGTACTAGTGATGCTGTTACCGAAGTAACTGTTACTTGTGGTAAAAGTACCGTGTCAGTTCACAAGAACCCGTACTCGAGACTCACAAGACTGACCGTTTTCTTACACAACCTCAGGTCTTAGACCTGTTACGAACCCTTCGCAAAGACAACACCGGGTATGACTTGAAACAGCTGTTCATAGGTGGCGAGGGGAGCCTCGGTGTCGTCACGAAAGTCGCCATCCACGCGCCACCTGCGGCGCTCGTCGCGAACGTCGCGTTTATAGGCGTCTGCAGTTTTTCCGCAGCAGTGGGTGCCATGCGATTGGCGAAACAAGTGTTGGGATCAAACTTGAGCGCGTTCGAGTTCCTGGACCGCACAAGTCTAACGTTGGTGCTGGCACAGCTGAAAGGCACCAAAGACCCGTTGCCATCTAACAAGTCGCCCTTTTACGTAGTGGTGGAGGTCACCGAGGCCGGGGATTCGGCGGGGGACGGGTCGGCGGTGTCGCAAACAAAAATCAAAAACGCCGCTCTGAAGAAATCCAAAAGGCGCCTCGCGAACTTCTGCGAGTCCTTGCGTAAAAAGAACCTGGCCACCGGCTTCGTGGTGGGCAAAGATTCAAAGCACGCGTTTGTGTTGTGGAACCTTAGAGAAAGGATTTCCCTGGCGCTGAAACACGCGGGGGCGGTGTATAAATACGACCTCAGCGTCTCCGCGGATCGCATGTACGAGATTGTGGATTTGTTGCGAGCGAAACTCGCGTCGGCGGTGACGAACGGAATCGGTGGACCGAGTTTTGGTACGGGAGTTGGTACAAGTGGTGCTAATCGAACGAACTCGAGGAGCTCGTTCGATTTCTCCCAAGTTTCCGTGATGGGGTACGGGCACTTGGGTGACGGGAACTTGCACTTGAACGTCAGCTCGCCCGCCGGGTACGATCCGGGGTTACTCGCGTTGATTGAACCGTTTGTGTACGTCTGGACGTCCGAAAACAAAGGCTCGGTTTCCGCGGAGCACGGCATCGGGGTCCAGAAACGTGACGAACTGGGGTACTCAAAACCGCAACTCGCGATCGAGTTGATGAAAAGTCTCAAGAACTTGTTCGACCCGAATGGAATTCTGAACCCGTACAAAGCGTTGCCGAGAGACACTCAGTTACCGCGGCGCGACGAAAAAGAACCAAACGCCCCGCGAGCAAAACTGTGACAGTTTGAATTTCAAACGCGGTAAACCTTCGTACCACAGCACCGAAATACAGGCGCGCGGATCGGGGCCGATCGGGTCGTGGCTCGTTGTTTGTTAAACCCTACCACTGCGAGTTCTACTCGCCACGCCGGGTATACACTTTACTTTTCGAAACTTCCAAACCTGGACGGACCACGCTCGGTACCCGTTCGTCACCGCGTGTGCTTCAGCGTTTCCCCCCGACGCGTCGCCTTTTCCCGGTCGCCTTCGTCACTCGCGGGCCACGCGATTCCGTTTTCCAGGTAGAAAAACTCAAGCACCTCGTCCCGTATCGCGAACTTCGATTTCATGACCGTCGCCGAGGTTTCGTTGTACTGCGATTGTTGCGCGAAAAGTGTCAGTCCCGTGTTGGGCGTGTATTGGACGATGTATGGACAAACAGTCACCGTAATCGGTCTGAACAGTCACCAGCGTTAGAGATAAAACAGTGTGTGGCGGATTTGGGAAAGCCCCAACACGTACCCGCCCCGTAGCGTCCACCACGTAATCCGCGGCGTCGAAGTACCACGGCATCCTTTTTTGCATGATGTCCCCGAACGGCGTGCGGTCACTTCGCGGTTGAACCGAAAAGGGTCAGTCTTGTATGGGCAAACAGTGCGCCTGGATTTGGGAAAGCCCCTACGGCCGTACCTCAACTCCGGCCGGTTCCGGTCCCCGCTCGTGCGCGTTACCAAATACCGAACATCACGCTTGATGTACACCAGCACGTTTTCGCGTTTTCCGGTGGTCGCGTCGACGTTACCCCTAAGCGCCTCTACTTTCCTGGAGCTGTACGTCTCCTCGCCGAATTCGTCCAAATCAACGACCACGCCTCCACCGGCGTCGATGAGGAACCACCGAGTTTGGTCATCAGGCGAGTCCTTAGAGTCATCACTGGGCGAGTCATCGGTAGAGTCATCGGTAGAGTCATCAGGCGAGTCATCCGTAGTTTCGGAACTCGACACACTTTCACTGGACACACGGTCGGTGGTACCCTCCATCCTCGACACACTCACGGTGGTACCCGTCGTCCTCGACACGCTTTTGGTGGTACCCGTCGTCCTGACCCTCCTCGCGTCGTCCGCCACTCGCTGACAGATTTCAAACTCCAGGTCTCGAAAATGCCTCCACCCGAAACGCTGCACGATTTGCGGAATCTCCATGCCCGCCTCTTCCACGATCATGTCATCCAGACTCCTCAACACGAACCGGCTATCCGCGGCCATCAACCTCCGGCACAGCGCGCTTTTGCCGCACCCTCTTCCGCCGATGAGAATCAGCGCGGGAGGAACCCGGTGGTCGGAGGTGGATGGCGCGTTTTCGTTTGAGGCGCGAGGAGAAACACATCGGTCAGCGCCAGCGCGGTCGCGTCCGGGGAACACCGCGCGGGTGACGAATTTGTCGACGTGGGGAGAACCGCGCCGGGAAGGCGGGGCCGACGAACTCGCCCTTCCCGCGGCGAGCATCGGACGCAACACGGCCGCCCGCTGCGAAGAGTGTGATCGTTTAGGGCAAGGATTGACAGTGCGATTTTTGACAGTGTTTTTTTTTTTCAGTCCTCTCAGTATCGCTTTTCTCGGAAGCCGCGACGCACAACGACGCGCACACGACACCCTAAACATGTCCTCCGACGCAGCGCATACCGCCATGACTGCCGCGATTGGTGGTCTCGCTATCGTCACTACTCCCGCGAGCCTTGCGGACGCGCAAGACGCCATCCCGGGCCTTCCCGACCACGTCGTTGTCACGCATATTCTCCGATCTGAGTATTTCGACGATCCCGCCGATCTCGCACGGCTCCCAGCGGTGAGCCGCGCGATGCGCGACGCGGTGGCTGACACGGGACTTCAGTTTGAGGAGCTTGATGAGTGGAAAGCCGCGGAGCTCGGATGTTTAAGCGCGTTGAAGCGCCGGAAACGGGGAGGTCGCCTGTCGTATCAAGAACGCCTTTGTCAGGCAGCGGCGAGGAGCGGAAAACTGGAGGAGTTGAAGGTGTTGCGCGCGAACGGCACGCCGTGGGACAGGTCGACGTGTTGGACGGCGGCAATCGGCGGTCACCTCGAGGTGCTGCAGTGGGTGCACGCGAACGGCTGCCCGTGGGACGAGCGGACGTGCTGGGGTGCGGCGAACGGCGGGCACCTCGAGGTGCTGCAGTGGGCGCGCGCGAACGGCTGCCCGTGGAGCGGCGAGACGTGCGAGTTTGCGGCGAAAGGCGGGGATGTTGAGGTGCTGCGGTGGGCGTGCGCGAACGGCTGCCCGTATGGGGAGAAGGAGCTGTTTATCGCCGCTCAACATGGCCACGAGGCGGTGGTGCAGGTGCTGATCGAAGCGGGTGCGAACGTCAACAAGGCAATTGATTACGGCGCGACGCCGCTGTACGCCGCCGCTGGAAACGGCCACGAGACGGTGGTGCGGGCGCTGATCGAGTCGGGCGCAGACGTCAACAAGGCGGATATTGGCGGCGTGACGTGGCTGTTCGCTGCCGCTCATGTGGGCCACGAGGCGGTGGTGCGGTCGCTGATGGAGTTGGGCGCGGATGTCAACAAGGCAATTGATTACGGCGCGACGCCGCTGTACACCGCCTCTTATTTCGGCCAAGAGGCGGTGGTGCGGGCGCTGATCGAGTTGGGCGCGGAAATCAACAAGGCAAGGGATATCGGCGATACGCCGCTGTCCATGGCTGCTCAAAACGGCCACGAGGCGGTGCTGCGGGCGCTGATCGAGTTGGGCGCGGATGTCAACAAGGCGATGAATGACGGCGATATGCCGCTGTTGATGGCTACTCAAGAGGGCCACGAGGCGGTGCTGCGGGTGCTGATCGAGGAGGGCGCGGACGTCAACAAGGCAATCAATGACGGCACGACGCCGCTGTACATCGCAGATAGAGAGGGACACGAAACGATTGTTCAGATTCTCAAAAATGCCGGCGCGGTGTGACGACGGAAACGCCGGCGCGTGTTGTGTCTGCCGGACATCGAGTCCAGGTGCAACAGAAACGGATGGGGTGCCTGGGGTGCCTCGGGCCGTTCACCCAAGTTGACGTCGTCAACATCGATAGCTTCGGTTTGTTGCACGCGGCCCGGGTGATAGACGCCCTTTGTCCACTTCGCAACGCGCTCGTGCGCTTTTTTCTGCTTCACGTCCGCGGGCTCGCTCCGTTCTTCCCGGTCGTTCGTGAGCTTCTCGAAGAAAAACGAGTTGAAGATGTGACACCGCTTCGCCACATCCGGAGTCATGTTGTGCTGTAATTTTTTGATGAAGAACTCGATCACACTGTCGTTGAGAAACTCGATGTCCTCGAGCGTGAGGAGGTCCCTTGAAGTCACCTCGACGGTGCCGATGGAAGGCATCGCTCTCGCGCCAGCGCCGTGAGTTTTTGTTTATTGACATAATGGGGAAAATCACCTTGATGTTACCGATACGATCAGGGATACTCAGCCTCACCGAAGAGCGTGTCGGACGGGTCGATACTCTAGGCACTTCATCACCTCCGAGAACGATAGTCCCAGCCGGCCCCGCGCCGTCCGCTTCCTCGTCGTCTGAGAGAAGTTCGATGCATTCTGTTTTCCGCGCCGCTTTCCTGGCGCTCGTTTTCAGCGGCGGAGAGAACAACGTGTTCTGCGCAGGTGGAGGAAAACCAGGCAAATATTCCGCATCGGCTTCCCGTGCGCGGCGAGTCGTGCGAGACGCGGTCGGCGGGCGATACAAGTCGGCCGGTTTTATTTTAACCAGATCCAGAACTGCCTTTTTGCGCGGGGCGGCGCGTTGCTCCCCGACGGTGCGACCTGCATTTTTTTCATGCGCTGCCTGCATCATCGCGGCCCCTCGGCTGCTCGGGCCAGCACTCTTCTGCATGTTCATCCCGAAATAGCCTCCGGGACGACTGTTGTTCCCGTTTTCGTACACAGGCTTGTATGAGAGATGCCGCGTCCCACTGGCGGTGGCCTTGTGAGCCGTGTTATGCTTATTGGAATAAGATTTCAGTTGCCCTGCGTGTGTGCCGTCGTCGTCCGGGCTTTCGTCAAAGTTAAACGCGTCCTCCTGGGATTGCTTCTTCGCGTCTGCCTCGTGTTGAGCTTTCTCCTCGAACTTTTCCTGCAGAGGATGAAGCTTCTTTAGCAGGTCGAGCCTTAGTTGCAACCCTTCTGTATGATCGCCACTTACTTTCTTGAGGGACCGCTCGTGCGAACTTATGGTTGCACGCATGTCGTGTGAGCTCATCCTCAGAAGGCCGTCGAAGTAACTGTGGCCATCCGATTCGCGACGCTCGATCGCTTCCTTGCGAAGAGCGTCGACCGCATCCTCCCACTCCGTACCTTCGAACCGATCGACGTCCGTCAGCGACATCCTAGTGATGACAAGCTGGCGTATGGGTGAATGCTTCTATCAGAAGAGACCGTGTTCCTCATTAGACATCGCGAAAGGCCGTGCCAAGATTGAAGTACTTCACAGACACAGGTGGCAGTCGATTCCCTGAACTCTCGCAGCTTATGCGCTCCGCGCCTCAGCTTCTGCGGAGGGGTGCCCGAAAACTCGAACTCACAAGATCTGGAGACTTGAACTTTGAGCGGGTTTCCACTCCGATTTCCCTGGTCGTGGGCAGCTGGGCACCCTACGTATGGCGTGTGTCCGTGGCGTTATGCATAATTTCTCCACACGTGGCATGTTCGTCGTTTCGTTGAAGACATGCTGCGTCTAACGACCACAAGTGCGACGCACCGCCGACAGGATACCATGGCCACCTCGAGTGACCATGGCGAGGTTAACATCGCGTGGCGCGATATCATCTACGACGTTCCCGTCGCTGCGAAACCGAACAAGCAGGTTGGTGAGGCGCAATCCGCGGAGCAGTCAACAACGAAACGAATCCTGCATGGATTATCAGGTCACGTCAAGGCTGGGCAGGTTGTCGCGATCATGGGTCCCTCTGGAAGCGGCAAAACGTCTTTGATTCACGTGCTCGGCGGGCGCCGAGAATCTGGAGTGAGCGGTACTTTCGTCATCAACGGCGAGAGTCATCAAAACACCAGGTCTTTGCTTTCGGATTTAGGGTACGTCACGCAGGAAGATGTGTTGATGGCGTCGCTCACGACGCGAGAGACGCTGACGTACACCGCTCGTTTGAGGTTGGCGACGCGAGAGCTTGATGTGGGAAAAGGCCCTGGTCAATTTAAGTCGCGCGCGGAGGCTGTTTCCGCCATCGTGAACAAGGCGATAGACGATTTTGACCTGGAGCGCGCGGCGAACTCCCCCATCGGCGTCGTCGGGCAAGGCGGCATCAGCGGCGGCGAAAAAAGAAGGCTCGTCATCGCGATGGAGTGCGTGCACAAACCAAAGATTCTCCTGCTGGACGAACCCACGAGCGGGTTAGACGCGACGACTGCGCTTCTCGTTGTTAACAAACTCCGGAGCATCGCTAACGGAGAGAGTGGAGGGCACCGCGCCGCGGTGGTGACGTCTATTCACCAACCCAGGTCGAGTATCATGCCACTTTTCGACTCCGCCGTGTTGCTCGCGGACGGACGAGAGGTGTATTGCGGACCCACGTTCACGACCCTTCCCAACGGGGGCTTGAGCGAGAACGGCGTGATGGGATGGCTGAAGGATGTTGGGTATCCGTGTCCGCCGTTCGAGTCCCCTCCCGATTTCGTGATGGACTTGATAAACACCAGGGTGGAGGAAGAAGACGCCGGGCGCGGCGCGGAGGAAAACGGTGCATCGCGAGACGCGGAAACCGGCGGGAAGCCGCACATTCACGACCGTGCAGTGGTGGTGAAAGAGCTCACCACGAGTTGGTTAATATCGCCTCGACGTGAAGAATACCTACGCGCGGGTGATGAGATTTCCTCGTTGAACGTTTCAAATTCCTCCGAGCAAACCGGTTTCAAACGCCGGTCGAGCTTAGTGGTGTGGGCCACGCGTTTCGGCGCGCTGTTCAGCCGAACGTCCGTGTACAAACTTCGCGAACCCAGCGCGTTGATGACGCAAGCCGTGAACTCGGTGCTGGTTCCGTTAATCGTCGGTTCGATTTACTTCAACCTTCCCCTCACGGTTTCCGGCGCGAACGATCGACTCAGCGCGATATCGCTCATCGTCTTGATGCAGTCGTTCATGGCGTTTGACCAACTTTTGCTGTTTCCTAAAGAACGCGGGTTGTTTCTGCATGAATCAAACGGCGGGATGTACACCACCAGCGTGTACTACTGGGCGCGAATAATCGTCGAATCCGTCGCCATCGTCATTTTTGCCATAGTCTGCGCGATTATTTCGTACGAGATGTTCGGTTTGGACGACAGCGCGGACGGTAGGGTTACGTTTTACCTCATCATAATCGCCGTCACGATGGCGGGCGCGTCGTTCCTCACGATGATCGGCTCTATTTGTAAGTCGTTCGAGCAAACAAACGCACTGGCGGGCACGCTACTCATCGTCCTGATGTTGTTCGACGGCAACTGGATCAACCGCCGGAACATCCCGGTGTACTACCGCTGGCTACCCGATGTATCCTTCCTCGGGTACGCCGTGGAAGCCGCGGTATCCTCGGATTTCAAGCGACACGATTTCATGTGTACCACGCGCGCCGTCGAAGAAGAAGGGTGCGTTCCACTGACGGGTAATCAGATTTTGCGAAGCCTGGATTTCGATCCCGACTCGACGTGGCCGTTATTTTGGCTGCTCATCGCAGTTTCGATGTGTTACCGGCTCGTCACCTTCATAGGGCTTCACTTTTTCTGGACAGGACAGACGTTCAAAGAAAGATGGGCGAAACTGTTCGAATCCGTCTGAGGTGTGTACAGTGAAAAAACTCGAGTCGCGCGCGCTTCAACCGAAAATTGAAGAGACACGCGTAGACTTGACCTGTTTGAACTTGTTTTGAAATACACGATGCATTTACATCACAACTACTACATAACAACTGCTAAGTCCTCCTCTGACTAAATACTCGGCTCAGTCGTGCTTCAGCACTAACTTTAGACTAGGGTACCCGCTGCTCGCCTTGTAGCTGTCAAACAGTTCCCCGATGCGAGCATAATACTCTTCGTGAACCCGGTTCACGTCCGCCTCCAACGCGGAGCCTTCCGGTCCCGGTGCTGGTACCGCGAGAGGTTCGCCAACGATGAAGCTCAGGGGCAGGGGTGCGGGCAAAGGCAGGATTCCCTTGAATCCAACCGCTAAAAACGGCATCGGAAAGCCGAGCCGTTTGTACGTCCACCTCTGCGCCGCTTTCCATTTCCACAAGTTCGTGAGCGCTTGTGACTCCCCGAAACAAAACACGGGCACGAGATGCGCGCGTTTTTCGATGGCGATTTTGATGAACCCCTTGTGCCGAGTGCACAGCATCACGGTGTTATCCGCCTGGCCACCGACGTGCTCCACGAGTTCCGCCTGGCCACCCGGGCAAAGCACCACGGCGCCTCGCTCGTCGAGACTCCTCAAGAACGTGCTACGAGACACGTTTCGATCGCCGGCCCACATCGCGACGTCTTTGGTGGTCCCCAGAAATCGCCACTGGGCGAGTCATCGGTAGAGTCATCGGTAGAGTCATCAGGCGAATCATCCGTAGTTTCGGAACTCGACACACTTTCACTGGACACACGGTCGGTGGTACCCTCCATCCTCGACACACTCACGGTGGTACCCGTCGTCCTCGACACGCTTTTGGTGGTACCCGTCGTCCTGACCCTCCTCGCGTCGTCCGCCACTCGCTGACAGATTTCAAACTCCAGGTCTCGAAAATGCCTCCACCCGAAACGCTGCACGATTTGCGGAATCTCCATGCCCGCCTCTTCCACGATCATGTCATCCAGACTCCTCAACACGAACCGGCTATCCGCGGCCATCAACCTCCGGCACAGCGCGCTTTTGCCGCACCCTCTTCCGCCGATGAGAATCAGCGCGGGAGGAACCCGGTGGTCGGAGGTGGATGGCGCGTTTTCGTTTGAGGCGCGAGGAGAAACACATCGGTCAGCGCCAGCGCGGTCGCGTCCGGGGAACACCGCGCGGGTGACGAATTTGTCGACGTGGGGAGAACCGCGCCGGGAAGGCGGGGCCGACGAACTCGCCCTTCCCGCGGCGAGCATCGGACGCAACACGGCCGCCCGCTGCGAAGAGTGTGATCGTTTAGGGCAAGGATTGACAGTGCGATTTTTGACAGTGTTTTTTTTTTTCAGTCCTCTCAGTATCGCTTTTCTCGGAAGCCGCGACGCACAACGACGCGCACACGACACCCTAAACATGTCCTCCGACGCAGCGCATACCGCCATGACTGCCGCGATTGGTGGTCTCGCTATCGTCACTACTCCCGCGAGCCTTGCGGACGCGCAAGACGCCATCCCGGGCCTTCCCGACCACGTCGTTGTCACGCATATTCTCCGATCTGAGTATTTCGACGATCCCGCCGATCTCGCACGGCTCCCAGCGGTGAGCCGCGCGATGCGCGACGCGGTGGCTGACACGGGACTTCAGTTTGAGGAGCTTGATGAGTGGAAAGCCGCGGAGCTCGGATGTTTAAGCGCGTTGAAGCGCCGGAAACGGGGAGGTCGCCTGTCGTATCAAGAACGCCTTTGTCAGGCAGCGGCGAGGAGCGGAAAACTGGAGGAGTTGAAGGTGTTGCGCGCGAACGGCACGCCGTGGGACAGGTCGACGTGTTGGACGGCGGCAATCGGCGGTCACCTCGAGGTGCTGCAGTGGGTGCACGCGAACGGCTGCCCGTGGGACGAGCGGACGTGCTGGGGTGCGGCGAACGGCGGGCACCTCGAGGTGCTGCAGTGGGCGCGCGCGAACGGCTGCCCGTGGAGCGGCGAGACGTGCGAGTTTGCGGCGAAAGGCGGGGATGTTGAGGTGCTGCGGTGGGCGTGCGCGAACGGCTGCCCGTATGGGGAGAAGGAGCTGTTTATCGCCGCTCAACATGGCCACGAGGCGGTGGTGCAGGTGCTGATCGAAGCGGGTGCGAACGTCAACAAGGCAATTGATTACGGCGCGACGCCGCTGTACGCCGCCGCTGGAAACGGCCACGAGACGGTGGTGCGGGCGCTGATCGAGTCGGGCGCAGACGTCAACAAGGCGGATATTGGCGGCGTGACGTGGCTGTTCGCTGCCGCTCATGTGGGCCACGAGGCGGTGGTGCGGTCGCTGATGGAGTTGGGCGCGGATGTCAACAAGGCAATTGATTACGGCGCGACGCCGCTGTACACCGCCTCTTATTTCGGCCAAGAGGCGGTGGTGCGGGCGCTGATCGAGTTGGGCGCGGAAATCAACAAGGCAAGGGATATCGGCGATACGCCGCTGTCCATGGCTGCTCAAAACGGCCACGAGGCGGTGCTGCGGGCGCTGATCGAGTTGGGCGCGGATGTCAACAAGGCGATGAATGACGGCTGGACGCCGCTGTACATCGCGGATAGAGAGGGACACGTAACGATTGTTCAGATTCTCAAAGATGCCGGCGCGGTGTGACGACGGAAATGCCGGCGCGTGTTGCTCCCGAACCGGGTGGATGTGAACTGCGCACGCGTTGTGTACGCGAAGTGACGAACGAGTAGAGATGAGCGCGCGCGATGGAGTATTAGCCTGTGTTCGAGAACAAAGACATGAACAAGCTTTTGCTGTTGCGAAGAGCCAAGGAGCAAAAAAAGCTTCCAGTCTGCAAAAAAGCAAAAGTATGTTGTTGATCTTACAAGGATTCGAACCTTGAATCTCGGGTTCCGTAGACCCGCGCCTTATCCATTGGGCCATAAGACCTGCGCTTTCGATTGCGATATTCATCGCACCGAGATTTGTTTCACTGTGACATCAATGTTATGGGCTGGATTTATATTCTCAAAACGCACCGGAGTACCCCTGTATCTACCCTCTCAGACGTCCCCTCGGAAGGTGGTAACGCTCGAGAAGAAAGCTCGACGAGCCACAACGTCCCAACGCCACAACGACCCGCACATGACACCCCTTTCATGTCCTCCGACGCAGCGCATACCGCCTCAACTGGCGCAAGCGGCGATGCCGCGACCGGCACTACTCCCGCGAGCCTTGCCGACGCGCAAGACGCCATCCCGACGACATCGTGGTCATTCACGTTCTCAGATCCGAGTATTTCGACGACCCTGCCGATCTCGCACGGCTCCCAGCGGTGAGCCGTGCGATGCGCGACGCGGTGGCGGCGACGGGGCTTCGGTTTGAGGAGCTTTATGAAGACCGTGCCGTGGAGCTCGGGTGTTTAAGCGCGGTGCAGCGCATGCAACGGGGAGGTCGCCTGTCGCGTAAAGAACACCTTTGTCATGCAGCGGCGAGGAGCGGACAGCTCGAAGAGTTGAAGGCGTTGCGCGCGGAAGGTTGGCCGTGGGACAAGTTTACGTGCGCTGTGGCGGCGGAGGGCGGGCACCTCGAGGTGCTGCAGTGGTTGCGCGCGACCGGCTGCCATTGGAATGAGTGGACTTGCGAGCAGGTGGCTAAGAGCGGGAACCTCGAGATGCTGCAGTGGTCGCGCGCGAACGGCTGCCCGTGGAGCAAGTGGACATGCTGGAGCGCGGCGAACGGCGGGCACCTCGAGGTGCTGCAGTGGTCGCGCGCGAACGGCTGCCCGTGGGACAAGTTTACGTGCGAGGCGGCGGCGGCGGGCGGGCACCTCGAGGTCCTCCGTTGGGCACGCGCGAACGGCGCACGGTGGGACGAGAAAACACGCGCGGTTGCTGCGCAGCTCGGGTACGTCGAGTAATACTCCAGAAACCAAAGAAAGAAAGACGAAAGAAAGACGAAAGACGAAAAAATAACCCGCTTGCCTGCCTGAACACGATTGAAAGACACATAGAACGACTCGTGCTTCCAGAAAAGAACCACAAAGACATCATTGTTCACGTTTCAAAGACTGGGATGCATACGACAACTTCTTCACACGTCCTCGGCGTACGCGGTGTTCGACGTCCTTGTCGTCGTTTCTGTTTTGGGTTTTTCGGTGTTCGGCGTCCCAGCAGAGCCGGAAACGCCAAAACCGTTTCCGCGCGCGCCGGGCGCCCCAAACCTACCACCTCCCCCCCCTCCCTTCGGGTCCCCAAATCTCCCACCTTTTCCTTGATTTACGTTTCCTGAATGCCCGGCGGTGTGCGCGTTTAGTCGTACTCGTTTCCGCGCCCGCCCACCCCCGTCGCCGTCCAAGTCCTTCGCCTCCATCTGTTTCCGCAAAAGCTTGTCAATCTCCGCGCTTCGTTTCATCACGTTCTTAAACTCTGCCGCGGGCGCGCGCTGTTTCAGTACCCAAATGAAAACGCCCCCCGGCGAGCGCTTTTTCAGCTCTTGGGTTTTGGTTTGGTTTGTAGGGGTAACGCGTGACGTACTTGTAGCCCCTTGTTTCCCGTGACTTACCCTGCCCTGGTGTCCGTTATCGCCCGCGAAAAAGCACAACCCGGAGTCCAACAAAAACGCCTTTTTGTCACTGGCGCTTTTGTTTTTATTCCGACTTTGTTTCTTTGCCTCGGCGAACGCCGCCTCCGTGGTTTTCAGCGCCCCATCCGCCAAACCCGCGCCGAAGGTTTTTATCAGAAGCCGTACCAGGTGTTTCTTCGGTTCATCAACTCGGCGGCAAATCCGTTCCGCGAGTTTCACTTCGTTTGGTTCTAGCGGAACGAACGTGTGCTGGTCGCGCATCTCGGCGTCGGCGTCGTCGTCGTCGTCCAAAGTGTTTTTATTTTGTAAATTCCCATCTTGCGCGCCGCCGCCGGAAAAACTAGCACTTCCAGCCACGTTACGTCCTCTGTCTTCCTTCCTGAGTTCATCATCAACAAGGTCCTCATCTCCTTCAAAAAATCCCCCATCAACAGTATCTTCTTCCACTTGCATCGGCGAAACCGTTTCGTGCGTGCGCTTGGCGCTCGCGGCGGGAGATGCGGCCGCATCGCCAAATCCGAAACCATCGCCACACCGAGGTTGACGTGCGCCCGTTTCGATCGGCCCGTCGCTGCTGCGCGTCTCGAAACCCTTGCCGTCCCCAAACGTGCTCGTCACGTCTGCCACAGGGCCTTGATGATGAGTTTGAACCGGCTCAAATTTGTCGGCCACCGCGACCGCGACCGCACGATCGCTAAACCCGGTGGGCACAAATTCAGTTTTCGTCGCCAAGGGTTCCGGGACCAGCGGCATGTCCTCGAAATCCACCAAGTCCGTCTCCATCTCGGGCGGGGTCATGTCGATGTCTGTCAGCACGTCGTCATCGTCCTCACGAAGCAACGCCTCCACGTCCATCCGTGCTGAGAGGACGGCGTGGGCCTCCGAACGGCGCCTGGGACGCGCGCGATGAGAAATGATTGCAAACGAAATTGGGTTCGCTTTTGGACAGAAAAGCAAAGAACTGGCAGTTGTGAAGAAGCGCCAAGCGGGGACTACGGAAATTCTCAAAGACCAGGTGACGTATGATTCACAAAAACTACTACAATCCGAAGGGTCACCACAACGAGACGACAGACACATGTTCAAACACGTTTGCGTTTCATTAACAAAAACGCTACGTGCGTTCGATCGACAGATTCTCAACCGCACACAGCCTAATACTCCTCGGTTTTGTGCGAGATCTCCTTTTTCATGGACAGAAAGTCGGTGAACTCTTGGGCGGGGGGCTTGGTGAACGTGGTTTCTTTCCACAGCTCGGGGGAGAGGAACCCGTAGGTCTTTTTCAGGGCAAAGTACACCGCTTTGACGAAGTTTCCCAGGGTTTTCGTGCTGCCGGTGGTGCTGGTAAACACATCCTTCACGCCAGCCATGGCGAGCACCTTTTTCGCGGTGATCGCGGCGACGATGCCGGCACCTTTGGGCGCCGGGATGAGTCGGACGGACACGCTGCCGCACTTTCCGGTGATTTTCGTGGGGATGGTGTGGGGAGGGCCGATCTTACCGCCCCAGTACCCTCTGCGCACCGGGACCATGTTCAGCTTGGCCAGGATCATGGAGCCTTGGATGGAGTGCGCGACTTCCTTGCATGCCTTCACGCCCAACCCGATGTGGCCGTTGCTGTCGCCGACCACGACGAAAGCCTTGAAACGCATGCGCTGACCGGCGCTGGTTTGCTTCTGCACGGGCATGATCTTCATCACCTCATCGGTGAGCTGCGTGCCGATGAAGTGCTCCACGATCTGGTACTCCTTAATGGGGATGGAGAAGAGGTAGATGTGCTCCAGGGACTTGATCTTGCCTTGCTGCACCAAGCGGCCGAGCTTGGTGCAAGGGGTCCACTTGTCCTTGTCGTCATCGCGGCCCCTGCCGCGGCCGCGTCCTCTGCCGCGCCCACGGTCGCCCCTGCCACGGTCACCGCCCCTGTCGCCGCCACGGCCGCGGTCGCCGCCCCTGTCGCCTCGGCCGAAGCCGCGGCCGAAGCCGCCTCGGTCGCCGCCACGCGCGGGAGCGTCAGCCATTGTGCGTGAGTTCTGTGGTTTTTTGGTTTGGAGGATGTGAGGGGTGGGTTGGGAGGTCAGTCACGAGGAAACTACAGAAGGGTACCACACAAGGGGACCGGGCGCTGGATTGACTCTCCGAGTGTCTTTCCGCGCTGGTCGCTGTCATCAAAAAAAACCAATAGCACCAAGCGGTTCGCCGTGCGAAGGCAACAGGTCGCGAGCGCTCGAAAAATGCTGGCGCCCAGCAAAACCCTAAACACCATCTTCGACATCGCGCGTTGGTGGTGTCCGGAGAGACGCGCGTGCGTGCGAGTCGTGATGGATAATTCCACCCCGACCTGGTCTGGTGTGGTCACACCAACCACCGCGTCACACTCGCGTATCTCGTGTCGTGTCGTGTCGCGTCGTTCGTCGGAGGTCACGCCGCACGTCGCGATGCCGCGATGGCGGAAGTTTAGGGTCCGAACGATGGCGCGCTTCTCCGGACCCGGCGGACCCGGGACGGCCGCGATCGCGAACCACCGACGACGCGCGTGTTAACCACACAAGCTCGCTACTAGCATCCGAAACACGTTAAGGGAAAGACGTACCGTCGAGGGGTGTCGACGCTCGTGCGTGAGATAAAGGCGGATGATGTGGGGTGGCGGATGTTGACGAGGCACATCGATGGCAAAGCAGACGAACGCGAACCGGAAAAAAAACGCAAAAAGAGGTCACAGGCAATTAGTCACAGGATTTCACATATTATATGGCACGATTTACCCGTGATTGGGGGTCTCGACATCATTTGTCGATCTCCTAGCAGCCAAAACTCGTAACGTCCGAGGAAACGACCGCGTTCCTGATTGCCTCGCGCCCTCGTTCACGTCTCGCCCCAGCCACAACACCAGGCGCGACATGTCGTGTAATATAACCCGAGGCGCTACCACGAGCGCGCCAAGCAGAGCGCGCGCATCTCTCGTGACCAAAACGCAACCGTCCGAGACGCACACAACGATTGCCAGCCTTCCCCAGGTCGTTTTGGCTCTGATCCTCGGTCCGCACATTCTCCCTTATCCCATTGACCTCGCGCGTATCCTGGTGGTGAATCGCGCGATGCGCGACGCAGTGAAGGCGACAGGGCGCCAGGTACGTGAGATGAACACGTGGAGAGCCGAGGAGCTCGGGTGCTTGGGCACGCTGAAGCATCTGTATCGCGAGGTCGTCTGATTTGGACACACATTCTTTGTTCCACGGCGGCGAGGAGCGGACAGCTCGAGGTGCTGCGGTGGGCACGCGCGAACGGCGCATCGTGAAACGCGCGCACGTGCGCACATGCGTCCGCGCGCGGGCACCTCGATGTGTTAAAGTGGCTGCGCGCGAACGGCTGCCCGTGGGACAAGAGAACGTGCGAGTGCGCGGCGAAGGGCGGGCACCTCGAGGCGCTGCGGTGGGCGCGCGAGAATGGGTGCCCGATGGACGGGAAGACGCGGGAGTACGCGGCGCAGCAGCGTGGGTACGTCGAGGACGACGGAAGGTACACGTATGTCGAGAACGAGTGGTTTGAAGACTCGTTAGGGTGGTAAAAAGACCACATCCTTTTTCGAAAAATATTTTTCTACTTGGCGCCAACCGTGCGCAGCAGCGGCGACCCTTTTTGTCCCGCGAACGCGGGGACGAACATTCGGAGCATGTTTGACGTGAGGCGCATGAAGTTGAAGTGCGCCATGGAGGCCCACATCGCGGACGCGCCCGCGGAGGCACCCGCTATTCCCAGAAAGTTCAAAACGTTCCCGCAGATTTGCCCCACCCCGCCGAAGAGTTGCCCGAAAATTCCAAACCTTTCCAGCACTCCAAAAAACACGGCGCAAGGACCGCCGACGTGCCCGGTGGCGTGAAGACACGCGGCTAGCGTGGCGTACGCGAACAGCGAGTTCGGGAGGTAACAGATTGTCATGAACTTCATGTCCCGCGCGGCGAGAAGGCACCCCTCGCTGCCCATGGACGCCGTGTGTAACAGCAACGCGAAGGACATCACCGGCGCGCTTTGTTTCATGATCAAAACGACCTCGGCGCTGTTGGTGAATATCTGCGGTACCCCCGCGGCAATGCACCAGCTCAGGGCGCCGTTGAACATGCCGAGACACGCGGCTGATACCAACAAAAGCACGCTCACCTTTACCGCCCTGTTCGTACCAAGACTTGGCGGCAGAAAGCTCTGCGCCGCTTGCGCCACGCCGTCGCCCATGACCGCGAAGAAGAAGTAAATCGCGGACATCACGCCGTTGGCGGCGGAGCACTCGGGGGAAATCGCGGTCACTGCCTGGACGATCACGGCGACGTATATTATTTTGATCGTGTTCAAGAAACACACCGGGCCTTACGATGGGTAAAAGAAAGCGTCAGTCGGTCGTGACGTGTATATCCGGGATTGGTATGAGGTATTGGGAAGGGTATACTGTACTCCATAGTATGAGGGATTGGAAATAGTCCCTTCTGGTCGTAACCGTCCCTACGCAGGACGAGTATGCGCACTCGCGAAGGCGGAACGTGGTAAGTGGGAAAGTTCCGTACCCGCGATTTGCAGGAACCGCTTGGTCTGCTCCACCGACGGGAACGACACGGGCAGCTTCCTTAAGCTGGGCGGGCCCTGGCCGTCGGGAACGGTTTTCCCAGTTGAGATGTCTATGAACTCGTTGCCGAATCGGCTTCGGCGGTTGCCTTCTTTGAGTAGTAAATAAACCAAAGCGACGCCCATGGTTATTTGCGCCGCCACGGTCGCCCACGCCGCGCCCGCGATGCCCCACCCGAAAATCACCACCAACAACACGTCCCCTAACAAGTTCGCGATCGCGGCGAAGGCCACCGCGAGTAGCGGCTGCGTTGGGGATTTGCACGCCAAGAAACTCGCCTGCGCCACTGCCACGACCATCGCGGCCGGGACGCCCCTGATTGGGCCAAAGGAAAAGTGTCAGTCTTTCGGACCGCGTGTATTACGTAAACAGTCGGGCCGTAATCGGGCCTCCACAGTCTTGTAGTGCAGTCGGGTACTCTGGACAATCGGCAAACAGGGAGGCGGGATTTGGAGTTGGGAAATACTCACCACAACCTCGCCGTTGCGTACTTCAGCGCGAAAGGCACAACCGCGGCGGACGCGGGCCCAGCGAACGCGGCTACTGTGGGCGATGCTATGCACCGCAACCCTACGGACAAAATCGTCCCTCCAATAAACGCCAGGGCCATGCCATCCGCGATTGTTTTTTCGGAATCCGCCTCGTTGTTTTCTATGCTTTCTTTTTGCGAATCGTCTTCGTCTCGTTTCCTCGCTTTTCTCAAACGGTCCTGCGCGACCAGCGTGGTGGTCGCCACCGCCAGCGAGCTCGATATCAAGTACGCGGGGTAATCCACGAACACCGCGCCCGGGGTCATGGCGGCGAGTTCTATTAAACTGCTGGTACCGACCACCGCGGTGTCCACCATTGAAAGAACGGGGCCGCACATCCAAATCGCCATCGTGGGAAGCGTGAACTTGACGAGCGACGCGAACCCGTCGTTTTCCACGGGGGTGTTTGTATTTTTTTCATCTTCCGCGAATGATGACGATGTCGTGTCCGTGTCCTGTCCTGTCCCGTCCGTGTCGTCGTCGTCTTTGGACCCGGTTGGGACCGCCATACGCGTGTCCGCCGCGGCGCGTACCTTAAACGAACCGCGGTGACTCAGTGTGGTCAACGAACCATGGGTTGATCCCACTCCCAAAAACGCGTCGTGTTTACCTAAGGTTTTTGGCATCGTCGCCGAGGGCTTGGAAACCCATCGTACGCTGCGCACACGACACGCTCGCCGTTCCCAAGTTCTACCAGGCACGCCCGCCGACCCGTCCAAACCAAATATCCCCCGCGGCACAACCGCGGACGTGACCACCGACATCGCCCCGGGACGCGTGGTCCCCACAACTCGCGACCGCGCGCGTGACGCGACGACGCGTCCAAGAATGACGACGAGTTATCCACGAGTTATCCACGAGTTATCCCAACGCGAACGCGGGCGGGGCGACGGGGCGAGAGCGCGAGACCGCTTGGCGCTTGGCGCGCGTGCGGTGCTCGTTCGTCCTTTTGCACCCTTGCACTGCGCACCGCCTTCCCACGCCAAATAACACCGCCGCGCGTCGTCGGTTTTTCGCTTTTTCCCCTCGCCCCTCGCGCATCTCGGCCCCCTCGGCGGCGGCGATGTCGCCGTCCCACCCAACACCCCCCCCACCTGTCGTGCCCGTGACTCATCAGACGCAAACCGCCAAACCCCGGTACCGCGGCGGCGCGGAGATCCACCACCGTTTGATCGAGGGCGGTTGTTTCGTTTCCGAGTCTCTCGATGTGAAATACGACGTAACCTGTGATGAACTGGAGAGCCTGCAAACCAGGTTACAACGACGAGACCCGACGATGGGTTTGATCGACCCTTCCCGGTTGGTGACGTGCGGCGGAGACGCGCGGGACGTGGCGCGGGTCACGATTCACGGCGGTGAGGAATTACCCTGGAACACAAACACCTTCGACGTGTTCGTGTACCTCGCGCATCTGATCACGGAAAACGAGTTGTTCGCGCACGTGTTTTGCGACGAAAGCGAAAGCGAAAGCGACGACGACGAGGACCGGAAAACAGAAGGTACTGCGGGTGCAACGAGCCCTTCGCAGGTTAGCCAGGTACCACGGAACACGACGGTCCTTGGCTCGAGCCCCAACGGTGAAAGCAGCACGGACGCATTTTTCGCCGACGGGAGCTTCACGGGGACGTTGCTTTGGGACGCGTCTCTTCGGCTCGCCGGGTTCGTGTTGCGGTCGCACCGTTTTCGGAATTTGTTAATTGGCGCGAACGTCGTGGAACTCGGGTGCGGGGTGGGGCTTCTCGGTTTGGTCGCGAAACGGTGCGGGAGCGCGATTTGCGCGCTGACGGACCGGGAATCACTGCGCACACTGTGCGAAGATAACATCGAGGCGTGGAGGTTTGTGATTGATAAGGAGACGGAGGATACGAAAATGGTGAGAAGGCGTGATACGAAAATCGAAAATCAAAACGACGACGAGAATCTCGATGTACAGGTTCGGCCGGAAGGTTCTGGACCTCAATTGTTCTTCTGTGCCCTTGAATGGGAAGACGAAAGAAGCGTGACACAGCTAAAGCAAAGACTACACCACAAAGTGGACGTTATTTTCGCCGCGGATTGTGTTTTCGGCACTTTGTTCGGAAGCAGTGAGCCGCTTGTTGCCGTTTTGGAAAAATTGAGCCAACCCGGCACGGAAATAGTAATAGCCACGGAGCGCCGGCCGGACGACGGACTCGGGTCGTTCCGGGTCGCGATGCACGAAAACTTTACGCGAGAAGTTCTGGAAATCACCGGGCCTGATGGCAGCGAGCCGGGGGGGGGGGTGGGGGATATAGTCATAGAATCGTACCGGTTAAGAAAGTAGTGTAAAAACAAGAGCCTAAAAAGTCGCCAAAGTCGGCACCGAACCGTCACTTCGCGTCGCGCCACGCCGCGTTCAGCGCGTTCGCGACCGCGTTTACCCGGGCCAGGATTTTTTCCCGGTCCGTCGCAAGAAGCCTGTTACCGAACTTACCCACAAACTTATCCGGATGCCACCGCCTGACTAATTGGTGGTACGCGGCTTTCATTTCCCGCGACCCGGGTTCCGCGCCGCGCGATGTTTTTTCCAACAACTTGTTCATCTTCGGCGGCCACGGCACGTCGTCGTAACCCAAGACTAATTGCTCTGTGATTGTTTCCCCTGAGCTGGTTGCGCGTGTCCGTGTCTCCAGCTCATCCCACCGCGTGTCATGTACCTGCCATTTCCGAGCCTTGGCATCTTTCTTGTCCTCCTGTCGCTTTGCTTTCTGGTCGTGTTTTTCGTCGTGTTTCCGTCTCTGCGCGTCGCCGTACGTTTCATCACTTCGTCGCCTTCCCTCATCATCTTCCCTCGCCTCATCCTCAGCCTCGACCCGTGCCCAGCGCTCGGCCTCCGAAACCTCGCGCTCCACCCTCCGCCGACGCTCGTCGTTCGTTTCGTGGGTCTGGTACATTCCGTACCCAGGTGTTGTTTGTGGAGCCGAGTGTTCCTGGGGAGTAGTGGAACTCGGGTGTCCATTGCTAAACTGCGACGACGCTCCAAACGTCGGTCCCGAAGATAATTCCGAAACCCATCGCGAGCCATTCCACGTCGTGCCGGGCGGTCCGTTCGTCTTTGGAAGCCCTTTTTGGCTGTTTCCACCTCGTACCTTACGTAGCAACAGGTTCACGACCCAGTGGAACGGCCGGCCTAGCCCGCGCGCGTGCGCCCACGTGAAACACAAGCCACTGACGGAACCGAAAAGCGCGAGTCGCGCGAAGAATGCGTATGTCCCGAATCCAAACACGTCGCCGGTCGGGGCGGCGAGCCGTACCACACAAACTAAACAAAAAGAAACCGCCGCGCATAAACCCAAAATGCGTGTCGTGCGTCGCGACACCGTCGAGTCGCGACGCATTGCGCGGCGCGGGCGTGACAGACAGTGCGAACGATGGAAGTCGGCAGGCCGCGGGCAGCTTTTCGGTACCGAAATCATCGTCAGTCTGTCAGTAAAGAAGTCACCAAGAGTCGAGTTGTGGTCCTTCCGTCTCCGGCCTTCACTTCACGTCCGCGTCACGCCAGCGTCGCCGGCTCGACGAGACGCGCGATGTTCTCCAGGCGCGCACGACGCAGGGCGCTGGTGTTCGTGGGCGTAGGGTACGTGCCGTGTGGTCAAGGCACACGCACCGATGTGTTTGCAAATCGATTCAACGGCTCCCCGATGGCACTTTTTCTCGGCACGCCATCTCGTTTCGAACGCACACACTGCATGTCCACCCATGCTGACCTTTTGCTTTCCCGCTCCCGTCTGAATCACACAGCACTTGTTGCGCGCTTGCGTACGGCGCGAGACAGGCGTGGCTCGCCGGTTTTGAGGAGGAGGAGGAGGACGGTCAAGACGACGTTCTGGACGGGGGCGAAAAAGCCAAAAAGCAAGAAAACTCAAGACCTTTCCTTGAAAAAGCACCTGCCGATGGCGTGGTGGACGCGAACGTCGTTCGGTACGACCGCGAAAAACGTACGGACACAACGGAGCCTGAGAAACAAAAGGACACGACGGCGCGCGTGGATTCGCCCGGATCGCGTGACCAAAAAACTCCCCCCCCGTTACCGGTGGTGACACCGGTAAAGTCGCCAATAAATGTACCGACAGAAAAAGCACCAATGATCCGTCCTGCGGTACCGACGAGTCCGACCGTAACGCCGTTACTACTGAAACCAACCGAACCGAAAGTCGCGACGCCGCCCGCGGTGAAAAGTAAAACGCCCCCCGCCGACGAACAAACCACTCCCGAGGATTGGGAATCGCGCGTGCCGTCCGATTGGCGCTCTCCCCAGGCCACGGTTGGTGAGAAAACAAAAACCCCTTCTCGGGTGTCGCCGCCGCCCTTCGGCGCGACGTGGGCGGCGTCCCCCGTGCCGACGCCGCGGCTGCGCGCGAACGGAGCGGACCGCTCCGAGACGGTTGGAAGGAAAGCGCCTAGTGAGAAAGTATCTACGGGTACTACGGAACAAGAAGTCCGGACGCAAACACCGCAAACGTCACAACCTGTGACCGCGACGACTCCCGTGATCGCCGTGCGCGCCGGTGGTCGTGGCGGGGGCGTGGACACGACGGAAACGGCGGCTTCCGGCGACACGGAGAACGACAAAGCGATGCTACGCGCCTACGACGCCATGCAGCGAACGTTCGAGCTCGAACGAAAAGGCTTCGACTTAACGGAAGTCACAAAAACAAAGCACTACTTCCACTTCGAAACCCACCCCGGGGTGGGGGTGTGGCCGTTGCCTTATAATCAGTGCGGGTTACCGAAAGAGTGCGCGAGGTTGGTCGTTTTGTCTTTGCTGGACGCGCCCGCGGTAGCAGCAGCGAGTGCGGCGTGCGCGCGAGAGGTTTTCAAGATTTTCGGCGATCAGGTACGTTTGTGTTTCCCAAATCCAGGCACCGGCCGTTTGCCGATTGTCCGCCCGTAGCTACGTAACACGCGCGGCCCGAAAGACGTTGACCACTTTTCTTTTGTACACTCAGAAAATCCCGTGCTTCAACGTCGCGCGGACCGCGTACCACGTCAGTGTGTTTTTCCTGTCCCTACCGTCCGACCCGATGGCGGACCCGTTTACAGCAGAGTCTAAGGAGGATGTATCGGGAAGTAACGGTAGTACCGGGGATTCACGAAAGGTTGCTATTTCCGTAAATAACCATTCGCTGAAAGCGCTTGGCGATAAGTTCCGGTGCGACGCACGACGGGAAATGGAAACGGTCGAGGCGTGTATCTCCGGCGCCGAGTGCGGAATAAACCCGGCGGTGACCTTGACCGTGGACCGGATAACCATGACCACGAGTGGGGCGCTGGTGTTGCTGTTTCGCGATTGCGGCGGGGAGTTGCGGGACATCCGGGAAAGTTTAAAGAAAGCGTTCCCTGGTGCGCCATCGCAACAAACGAAAATCGCGCACTGCACCCTACTCCGCGCGTTTCCGGAAACCGAAACGCAGGTAAGTATTTCCCATTCACCACATACCGCCTCCCTGATTGCCCATACGAGACTGACACTCTCTTTTTTATCTTAGCTCACGGATTCCTCCAGCGGCCGCGCCTTGGCGGATTGCAAAGCCGCGTGTTTGAGGTGGACCACGAGGTTAAGGGGCACTGTGGTGCAAATAGACCGCGCCTGGCTGGTTAGAGAAGAGCGGTTCTCGTCCATCGACGGCGCGAGGCACGCGTTTCGGATTGGAGGGTAGTTTATATAGAGTTGCATGAAAAGATATTCACAAGGAGTACATTGTAGTGGAGTCTTTTCTTCGTGTGTACTATGTAGTGTTGATGTACGTTATAGTCTTCCATCATCGTCGATGTGGTCTTGTAACTTCCGTCGTCTACTCGCTCTCTGGCTCGCGTTTGACTCGCTTTGAACTCGGCGGAGCCGCGCGTTCCGCTTTGCAGTCCGCGCAGTTCTGTTTCAACTTGCCGTGAGGGCAGGAGTTGCACTCCGCGCAGTGCTGTTTCAGCTTGCCATGAGGGCAGGGGTTGCACTGCGAGCAGGTGTTTTTCCGCTTGCCGTGAGGGCAAGAGTTGCACACCTTGCAGCCGTGTTTCAGCTTGCCGTGGGGGCAGGGACTGCACACCGCGCAGTTGCGTTTCCGCTTGCCGTGAGGGCAGGGGTTGCACGCCGGGCAGGTGCTTTTCACCTTCCCGTGCGGGCACGGCGTGAACTCGTTACAGCAATGTTTCACCTTCCCATGCGGGCAGGGGTCGCACTCCGTGCACTGGTGTTTCTGCTTCCCGTGGCAGCACCGGTTCTGATCCCATCTCATCACTCACTCGGTCGTTGCGCCTGTCCGCGCGCGTATGCCCTCGGACACCCGAAAGACGAATCGTTGTTTTGACGTGACGTTTCGTGAATATCGTTTGGGCGCTTTCTGCTGCTGTTTTTTTGCTACCTCCAAGACACGCCCCAGCGTCACTCGTCCCTGCGCGCCACTTCGCGACGATGAGCGCCGAAGCGAAACGTTCTTGGCGCACCGCGCTTCCGCGATGGCCGTTTTCGGGGGAAACGACCGGGGGTGCGCGCCTTGGGACGGGTCGTCGTGCATCGCGGGCCGGGTTCGCAAGGATCGCGGAATCGGTGGTGCCTGATTTTAGCGAAACACCACCGCCCGCCTTGTTCGAGGTCGCGGTAAAGTAAGTGCACACGCAAACGCACAACAACTCTATTTCGTACAACGCGACACACGTCAGAAGCGCGTTTCTTCACGAGCTACTACAGCAAAGAACACACAAGTGGACGTCAGCCGATACCCAACCATCTCGGTCTCTAAAACCGCAGAACCCTAACCAACCCTCGGACCCATCATCAATTCACTCACCCATCACAGACCGTCCTCGACGAAAACCAAGAAAGCCAGCAAGCAAAAGAACGAGTTCTTCAAGGTGGTGAAGGTTCGGGGCGACGGCCGGTGTATGTTCCGCAGTTTGGCCATCGGGTTGGCGCATTTGCGGAAGTTGAACCTGAGCGCCGGGGAGGAAGAAACAGACGCCGATCAGCTCCGGCTGGCGGTGGCGGAATCCATGTGCCGGTCACCCGAGAAACGGAAAAGCTTTGAAAACGCGGCGATCGCAATTTCGTTTGAAATGCCCATGGAGGTACGTATTCTGGTTTAGTGCACAGTCGTCATTAAAAGGAAGTGCACTACTTGTAACGTTTACTGGCGCACTCGCCGCGACTGTTACAAACCGGCATACCTCAAGTTACGAACATCACAAAAGACTGACACTTTTCGTTACCAATCACGCAGACGTACTGCAAGCGGTTACTGTCACCCGGCTTCTGGGGAGGCGAGCCCGAGTTACTGGTGCTGGCGGATATTTTGAAAAGGCCGATCATCGTGTACATACCGGCCGCGAAGGTGAAATCCGCGGTTAACAAATCGGGGTTCATTCCCATTCAGACGTACGGCAGTGAACACGCCAAAACAAAGAAAGGAACCGTTAAACAACCCGTCCGGTTGCTGTACAACGGCGAGAACCACTACGACGTGTTGATTTGAGTATTTTGGGGTTATTAGGGTGGGTGTTAGGTGTGGTTCGGTAGCCGGGATTGCGAGTAATCCCCACAGATTTCCTCTGTCATCTGTCTCGTCATTTTTTGCCTCCCCTTCTTTTCTGTCGTTTCGTTTGCCTTTCGTAACGTCCGAGAGACGGGCCGCCACAACTTGGCGCGCGTGCCACCGTCTGGATGGTCCCCAAACCCGACGCTCCCGCGCGCGGTCGTGACGCGACAGCGACGAGTCATGCCCACGCGCACGTAGCCGCCTCGAGCAGCTCCACCTTCGTGCGAGCCCCGTCCTATTCACCCGAAGAACTCGCGGGATTCCGAGACTTCGCTAAAGTGATGCCCGACGCGATCGGGGAGAAGGGAATGAAGGGTTCGGTCAAGGAGCTTTCGCCTGGAGATGCTGTGGAGCGCGGGTGCTTAGGTACGCTGAAGAACTTACATCGGCGTGGTCATGTCACGTTTGACAACGAATTGACCATCGCCGCGGCGTTCGGCGGGCAGCTCAAGGTGCTGACGTGGTTGCTCGAAAACGGTTGCCCGGTGGACGAAGCGTTGGATAACGGTTGCACGCCGCTGTTAATGGCGGCTCAAAATGGCCACGGGACAGTGGTGCGGGCGCTGATCAATGCGGGCGCGGACGTCAACATCATGACGAATGAAAGCGACGGCACGACGCCGCTGTTCGCCGCCGCGTTTATGGGCTCCGAGACGATAGTGCGGGTACTGATCCAGGCGGGCGCGGACGTCAACATGGCGAGGGATAACGGCACGACGCCGCTGTACATCGCCGCTCAAAACGGTCACGAGGTGGTTGTGCGGGCGCTGATCAATGCAGGCGCGGACGTCAACAATACGTAGGATAGCGGCTTCACGCCGCTGTACATCGCTGCTCAAATGGACCACGATACGATAGTGCGGGCGCTGATCCAGGCCGGTGCGGACATCAACAAGGCGACTGAAGACGGCGTGACACCGCTGTACGTCGCCGCTCAAAACGGCCACGAGGCGGTTGTGCGGGCGCTGCACGAGGCGGGCGCGGACGTCAACAAGGTGGATGCTAACAACGAGACGCCGCTGCACATGGGCGCGAAAATGGACCACGAGGCGGTTGTGAGAGCGCTGCTCGAGGCGGGCGCAGACGTCAACAAGGTGGATGATAACGACGTGATGCCGCTATACATCGCCGCTGAAAAGGGCCACGAGGCGGTTGTGCGGGCGCTGATCAAGGCTGGCGCGGAGGTCAATACGGCGGCGGTTGACGGCACGACGCCGCTGTACGTCGCCGCTGAAAACGGCCACGAGGCGGTTGTGCGGGCGCTGATCGAAAAGGGCGCGGACGTCAACAAGGCGGAGAATGACGGCACGACGCCGCTGTACGTCGCCGTTGAAAAGGACCACGATGTGATGGTGCAAGTGCTGATCGAAAAGGGCGCGGACGTCAAAAAGGCAACGGATGACGGCGCGACGCCGCTTTTCATGGCCGCTGGAATGGGCAGCGAGGCGGCAGTGCGGGCGCTGATCGAGTTGGGCGCGGACGTCAACAAGGCAACTGAAGACGGCGCGAGCGTGACGCCGCTGTTCATCGCCGCTCATCAGGGCCACGCGGCGATTGCTCAGATTCTCAGAGATTCCGGCGCGGTGTGACGAAGTTAACAACGCGGGGGTGTCCGCTCCGCTCTTAGATACCTACAATGTAGATAAATCATAAAGTCGATTCGTGGCGGTGTCGTCACAAAAACACAAAACGCGTTATCACGTAAAGAAAAGCACAAAACGCTGCATGTGTTACAACCCAAAGCAAGAACACCTACGCCCACCGCGTTTCGCCCGTCGCGACGTTGTAGTAATACGCCCGTCCTTCGGAGTAGTGCGTTTGCCACTCGCCTTGTTGCTGCGGCGCGGGCGTGGCAGCTTGCGGCGCGATGCTGCCGGCTTGCGGCGCGACGCCCCACTCCGCGCTCGCCGTGGCCTGCTGCGCCGCCGCGGCGTACGCTGCGGCGTTGGGGTCGTACGTTAAGGCTTGTTGGGTCGCTGCCTGCGGCGCGTACGCTTGTTGGGGCGCGTGCTGCCCGTACGCAGCAACAGGGGCGTAGTACCCCTGCGGTGTCGCGTAGTATCCCTGCGGCGCGTAAACGCCGGCGTGTGCTTGGTTGACTGGCACGGCCATCAACACGGGCTGCCCACCCATCGCGGAAGGGTGCGGTTGTTGCACGTGCTGCGCCATTGCGCCGGGCGCGCCGCCGCCCCCGTACGCCGCCGCCACCATCCCCCCCTTGTCCCTGGTGTCTCCGTTTTCGATGACTTCGTTTAGTAGGCCTTGCGCCATCTGAACGCCTTGTGCGGTCCCGGTCACCACCACCGTCCCCACGTCGCGTTTCATGTCGAGCTTGGTGCCGGTTTGGGTTTGGATGTGTTTGATCATCTCGCCGCCCTTCCCGATGACCCGGCCCTCCGAGCCGCGGCACGGAAACTCGACGCTGACGGTTTGCGATTGCGAACTTTGGCCACCCCCCATCACACCAGGCACCGCACCTGCCATGGGCTGGTAGTGCCCACCGTACTGCTGCGCCACGGGCGCGACGTACCCTGATTGTAAATAAATAAATGTTAGTCTTGTATGGGCAATCAGTCCGCGGAATGTGGTGATTGGGGAAATACTTACCATACGCGTGCTCCATCCCTCCCATCGCCGCCATCGGCGCCCCGTACCCGCCGCCGCCCATCCCTGACCCGTACCCGCCGCCGCCCATCGCCGCCCCGCCCTGCGCCGGCTTCCCCGCGCCGCACGCGAAGCAGTTGGGCTTTGACGCGAACACGTTGGCGCCGCACGCGCCGCACTGCCAGTCCCCTTGCACCGCGGCTGTGTTCCCCACGAACCGGTCCACCTGCAGTGCCAGGGTGTCGAGCACCGCACGTCGGGCGTTGATCACGCTGCCTTTTCCCCCCTTGATGTCGCAAAAGCCGCTTCCCTTCGTGACTTTCATGGACGCGCCGCTGAAGTTGGAAAAGAAAAGGGTCAGTCTCGTGTGTGGCGATTTTTAAGGAAACAAGGCACGGTGCGAGTTTCCCCGTATGCGCAAACAGTCGGCAGGAATGGCGGATTTGGGAAATACCGGTACAAGGTACGGACCTCTGCCGTTCGATTTCTTTAATCGTCGCGCCTTGTTTCCCAATAACCCGCCCTTCCTTGCCAGGACAAGCAACCTGGATCTCCACGTACGTCTCGACGTCGTCGCCTTGCAGGTCAAACGGTAATACCTCGTCCGGGTCGGGGTGTCTTAGCAAGGATTGCGATGTGGGTTGTTGTTGTTGTTGTTGTTGTTGGTGGTGTTGGTGTTGGTGTTGGTGTTGGTGTTGGTGTTGGTGTTGTTGGCCGTGTTGTTGACTCACAGGGCGCCCACCGCCGCCCCCAACCGGTCGCGAGGTATCTCCGTTTTCGATCAAATCGCAAATCGCGGCTGATACGATAAAAGCCGAAAGTGTCAGTCTGGTATGGGCAATCGCAGAGGCGGAACGTGTTGGGTGGGAAAGGCCCTTACCTTTCACGGTTTCGAAAACCGCCGGGTCGCCCGACACAATCGCCACCCCGCGGTCGCGTCGCATCTCGATCTTCACCCCGTGCGTATGTTCCAGATTCCGAATCGTCTCCCCGCCTTTCCCGATAACGCGGCCCTCGTTTCCCCTAACGTCCAACTCGAAACACGGTTTTTCTTTGCCCTTGTCTTTACCGTGCGTTTGTGTTCCGTCTTTCTTGGTCTTCTTGGTGTTCTTTTTCGACTCGTCAGCGCCAGCCGCGTCGTCGCCGGTCTCGCGCGCGCGCTTACCGCGCGCCGACGGTTTCGGCGCGCGCTTCTTCGCAACATCATCATCAGCCTTCTTCTTCTCATCATCGGCATCTTCGTTCGCGCCGTCTTCATCATTCGCCCCATCCGGGTCGTCCCCTTTTTCCGCCCCAGGTGCTTGGGGGTCATCGGAAGTCTCTGCGGTTGCGGAACGGGAACGACAAGGTCAGTGTGGTGTGACCACGACGTGGCAGGAAAAGGGTTGGTGGTGTGTGCCGGGTGGTGTTTGCGCGGTGACGTAAATTACCGCACAGACGCACGAACGCACGTCGGCGGCCTCCCACGTTTCCTCGGGAGCGTGACTTGACGTGAACGCAATCGAAGCCGTGTGGCGTTTGCCCGTCCGGGTTGATGAGCCTTCACACGGTCTCTCCAGACGTACCTTTCGCGTCTGCACCCCCAGACCCAGAGGTCGCGCTCTCCAGCCGCGCCACCAGCGCCGGTTTCAGACCCGTCCCATCCAAGCCTTTCTCAACAAGCGCCGCGCGGAGCTGCGCCACGGTCATCTTGCTCGCGGTCATGGCGCAAACACGCGTGTTTGAAACGGGACACACTCACAACCACACACGCGTACTCACGCAAACGGTGCGTCCTTCGAACGCGAGTGTCGTAGTGTGTACGTGCCCCGGGGTCGACTCCAACAAGCGACAGATTCACTTCCCCGAAAGCCGCCGGCTTCAGCGACGTCCCGAACGGAAACTTCTCACAATTTTCCGAAAGTTGAGAACGCGCGGCGCGGAAGCACGTCATCAAGGCATGAACGTCCAAGTTTCCATTCGACGTCGCGATATGCTTACTACCTTCAGAAGGTATATGCTTTTTTTACGGGGTGCCCAGGGGATCTTCCGTGTCCATTATCAGCAGTATCTGGCAAATGTTCAACAGGCGCAAAAACTTCGAAGCAACGTGGCCGCCTGGGGCGCTCATTATCGCGCACGCGCGCGCGACCGCAACATGGTTCGCCGAAAAGACCCGTCTTCGAACGCAACCTTCGAGGCGTCGGAGCAGGTGGAGGGGGATGTGTCGTACTGTTTGGTGCGTGCCCGTCGTTTTCCGCTTCCGCGAGTTGGTTTTTGGCGCGCGAGTTCGGGGCCAATTTCGGCGAGGATGCAAAAACAAGCCCGCGCGCGTGAGATCGCGCCGGCGGCGCGATGTTCCGGTGGCGCCCGTCGCACGTACCGCGTTTGGTTGGGTGCTTCCCACCGAGAAGACCTCGATTCAGGGAGGGGCCGTGGCGCGCACGCCCCCCAAACGCCCCCGAAGAGCCCCCGAATAGCCCCCATTCGAACGCCCTTGCCTCTCTGTACGACAAAAAATTCGGTAAATTCGGCGAGCCCTCGAAACGGCGTGGCTTGATCGCGTTTCGAGGCGTTTCCAAGACTTTCGAGCTTCTTTTCACATAAAACTAACTGCGTCAATCCCTTTCTTGTTCCTTTTTTTTTCCCACGCCACGCACACGCCCCACTCAAAACAGTCCTGTAAGCGGTCTCGTTTAAAGTCCTGTTTCAGCCCGGGACGGGCGTGTTGCGCCGAGTGTTTGCGCCGGCGGCGAGAGCGGCAAAGCGAAAAGCGCGAAGTCGCGAAACGACAGAAACGCGCGCTCGAGATGGGTACGTGTTGGGTTTCCCAAATCCAGGCACAACGTTTACGGACCCTCTCTGACTGTTTGAGTGCACTACTAGTAACATTTACCAGTACTGGCGACTGCTACATACGTCACAAGTAGACTGTTTACCCATACAGTACACCCATACTCGCGACTCGCGACTGACCGTTTTCCTTCCCAATCACAAGGCGACGCGCTCGTGGCGAGCGCATGCGACGCGGCGCTCGTCGCGGCGGCGAGAAACGGGGTTGGGGGTTTTCAGGTTGGGGGGCCGGGGCTGCACGGGCTGGTTGGTCAGCCGGGTTTGCACGGGTTGTCCGGTCCTTTAGGTCATCTAAGTCAATCGCAGTTAGCCCAGCTAGGTCAATGCGGCGTGATGCCACATTTAGGGCAGGTCAACGCCCTGTCGCAGCTGGGGGGCGTGGGCACGCTTTCGCAGTTTAACGGGCAGGTTGGCGGTATTAATGGATTCGGGGCCCTGCTTGAGCAACGCAGGCTGGGGCTGATGGCGGCGCACGAGCTGATTCACGGGCGCGACCCGGGTTTGGGCGGGGTGAGCGCGCCGCGTTCGAATGGGACGCCGCGTTCGAACCCGAACGAAGCGGCTGGCGGTTTTCCGGGGCAAACCGCTTCACCGCCTCCCACGGTCGCCGCCGCCGTCACCCCCAGCAACCAGGGCGCCTCACAAAACGAAACGCACAGCGCCGCGGCGCTGTTGCAGCTCATGGGGGGAGGGCCTCCTGTGGGCGACGCGGGTGTGTCCCGGGGCGCGCCGGGGGGGAACGGCGCGGGTGCTCCGCGCGATCCGGAGCGCGGGTCGCAACCTGCAGGGCAACAACAACAACAAATTGGAAACCCGACGCAAACGGGAAACAAACAAACATCCCCCACGTCCGCGGCGGCGTGGCGTTTGGTGGCGGGCGAGAGCGGCGGGAGTGGGGGTGTTTTGGGATCGGGGGGGGGGTACGCGCTTCCGGGACCCGGGCCCGGGCCCGGGCGCGACTTCGGGCTGAACACGCAAACACAAAACACACAACACCAAAACCAGCAAACACAGCACCAACAACAAAACGCCGGGCCGCAACACCTCGCCGCGAGTGGTGGCCTCGGGGGAACCGCCGGTGGTTCTTTCGGCATGCACACCGGACACAACACCCCACACAAGGCCGGGACGCTGCACAACCTACAGCTGTTACAGAACCTGCAGCAGCTGCAGCAGTTGCACTCGGCGGCGAGCGGCGGCGGCCACTTCGGAGGCGGCGGGTTCGGCGGCGACGCGGGGTTGTTGGGGGGCGACTTCCACCACCAGACCCTGTTCAATCACCAAAACCAACTCTGGGAGCTCCACGCGTTGCACGGCTTGGGGGCGGGGTCAGTGTCGGTAGGGATGGGGCACCACGGGGGGTCGCCGTTCGCGAGTCAGCTGGGGCAGCTCGGCGGCGCGAACCAACTAGGACAGCTCAACAGCGCGAATCAGCTGGGACAGCTCAACGCGCTTCACGTGTTACAGGCGCAAGCCACGGGCAACGCGGCGGCGGCGGCGTCGGGGGGTATCAGCGGTGGACAGCAACAAATGACCGCCGCGGCCGCGCAACACCAACACGCGATGCACCAGAATTTGGGCGTGGGCGTGAATGCTCTGCACGCCGCGACTCCCAACCAAGTGCTCTTGGCGCAAGCCGGCGTTGGTAACAGCGGCGCCCTAGGCGGGTTCATACACGCCATGACCGCGAACGGGGACGCCGCGCGGGCGCTTCAGGCGCTGGGCGTGGGGTTTCCCAACGCGCTTCCGGGGGGGGCGGGGCCGGGGAATCAAGTGCAAAACGGCGTCTCGGGGCTCGCGAACGACTTGGAAACCCTGCGGCGACTCCAAACGGAGTTGGGGGTTTTCGGAAACGGCCTCGGCGCGAACGGCGGCGGGGTGGATGGTTTGCTTCACTCCGACAACGCGGCGATGGCGGGCAGAGTCCCGATCCCCGACCCTACGCCCGCCCCGGCGCGGGTCGCCAAAGAGCATACTCTCGGGCAACTCGGACCCGCGGACGAGCCGGTGATGGCCGCGGCGGCCAAAGGGCTTGGTGTGAGTGCAGAAATGCTGGCGCAGAAATGTTCTTCGGAACCAAAAGCGAGCGCGGCGCTCGCGGAGGTAGGGACGACGATAACGGCAGGTGACCCTGTGGATGAAAAAGAAAAAGAAACACGCGAACGAAAAAGAAACACCCCGGATGCGCGCGACGACAAGTCGACGGCCACAGAAACCACGGAACCGGCGGCGGGCGGGACCCGCGACTTGCTCGCGACCGAAAAAGAAAAAGCGCCCCACGCGGAAACCGAAAAGTCTGAACGCGGCGCGGTGACGAAAGAAACCGCGGAGACGGTCGCGTAAGCGCGCGTTCACAAGCGCACCCGAAGGCCACAGTCCTCGGGGGTTGCCACCGCGTTGGTGCATCACAAAATATCATTTGGGGAAACTCACTCCCCCCCTTAGAAATAAACCTTAGCCAGAATAGCCAACACACGAGCCCAAATGCGCGCCACGCCCACGCTCTTTAAGCGAAGAGGAAGAGGTGCGCGTTTAGCATAGACGAAAGACGAAAGATATGTAGAAAGTCAAATAGAAAGATACCCTTGGGAAAGAACCGCGAACGCGCAAAGTCGCGACGGTGCTCTAATAAAATTGTAGAGCGAGTACAATGTATGCGCTTTTGTAGTCGAAACACATGCTTTTAGCACAAGCGCATCATCGTCCGTCCGTCGTTCCACGTATCACACCGGTGGTCCTTACGTCTTGTCGCCGCGGAGGCGAAGAGATGCTCCAAATTGCGCGTCAAGAAAAAACACGGAACTTTCCGATTAAAAATTCCCCGAGCCTCTTTTTCGTTTCGTGTCACGCTTCCGAGCCTCAGTACCTCTCTCGCGATGGCTCGCGTTGAGGAAGGAAGTTTCCTGAGCGAAGCTCACGGTAGCGTGCGCATACGCACCAAGAGCTGGGTTCCCGTTTCGAACTCGGGTGGCGACGGTTTGTTGTCCAGCACCCCCCCGGTCGCGGTGCTGGTGTGGAGCCACGGCATTCACGAGCACCTCGGGCGATTTGAAAATTTGTACCACGCGCTGGTCGCACAAAACGTCGCGGTGCACGCGTGGGACCACGTGGGGCACGGCGAATCCGGGAACTGCGGCCCGAAAAAACACCAAATCCAAAACGGCTTCGACGCCGTGGTGAAAGACGCCACGCAGTACGCGAGGTACGTATAGACACGGATTGCGATGTACGTGGGGCGAATCAGACTGGAGTTTTTCTCACCAGCTGGAGAGAAAAATTGGTTCACCCGCGAAGACACGACAAAAACCTCTTTATACGCACGCTACTAACCCCCCCAGGTCCGTGCGCTCGAAGTACCCCGACACCGTGCCGATGTTTCTGGGAGGGGTGAGTTTTGGCGGTTTAGTCGCGGCGCACGCGAGCGTGCGGATTGAACGTCTCCACGGAACCGTTCTCGTGGCGCCGTGCATCGACGTAGAGTGGACGCCTCTTTTACGGTTTCAGGCGCGTATCGGGAGTTTCTTGGCACGAGTTTGCCCGCACGTTCGAGGCGCCGCGGCGGTCGCCCCTGACCGACTTTCCAGCGACCCCGATGCGATCAAGGAGTACCGAAACGACCCGTTAGTCGAGGTGGCGAACGTCCGGTTCCTCGCGGCGTTTGAAATTCTAAAAGGGTTTCGAAAGGTGCGGGCTTTCCCAATCACCGCAATCCGCTTTCCTGATTGCCCCCACGACACCGACCTTTGTTTCTTTCACCTCAGCTGATTGCGTTGAAATCGCAATTCAAAACGCCGTTGCTGGTGATTCACGGAACCAAAGACGCCGCGTGTTTCTACCCCGCCTCGGACAAGTTCGTCAAGGACGTCGCGACCCCGAGCGGCGACAAGAGCTTTGTTTCCGTGGAAAACGGCTCGCACCTACTCCTGCACGACGCCGCCACGAAACAAGCCGTGGTGGACGAAATCGTGGCGTTTATCAGGGCCAGGCTGTAGAAGCCCGGGGGAGAGTTGCCTGTGCGACGTGTGAACACGAAAATGAACTTTTGAGTTTTTTTGGGTTGTCGCGTTTGTTGCGTCGAGTTGTTTGAGTCGTTATGTATTACTGTTTGTTGATCACACGTTGTATTAATACACCACCGGTTGTTTTGTGTTGGACAAAAAATAGCGCACCCTCACGGTACAACGTCGAGCGGATAGTATCCCCCGTCACAAAACACGATTTCGCCGTAGTTCGCGAACCGAGTCTTGGTCTTCTCACAAAACATTTCACAACACAAACACGTCCCCTTCACCAACCCAACCCCAACCCTACTTCATCCAGATCTGCACCGAGCCGTAGTTGCCCATCCAGTTCCCGCCCGCGAAGCCCCGGTTCGCGTTGCCGCCGCAATACGCGGCGTTTGTCCCCAACCCGCTGTTCACGTCGTCGCCGCCTCCGGCTTGGAAACCAAACATCAGGGGCTTACCGCACCCACCCCCCACGGCCCGGTCCAGACCCACGGTCTGGTTTGCGCTGCTTCCGCCTCGTTGAAACATAGGTTGGCTTGATCGGTCTTGGCCGAAGGTGGACCTCCAAACTTGGTACGACGAATTCCACGACACCGCGCTTGATGTGGTGAACATTAAATTTTGCGGCGTGTTCGCGGGCGAGTCAAAGTCAAACTCGAAGGATCGGAATTTGCCGTCCGCGTTGGCGCCGCTGAAACCTCCAGCCACGAGTAGTACCCGCGTCGCGGAATCGTACGACGCGAACGCGGCAGATTTGGCGAACGTGCCAAACTCGGGGGTCAGCAAATTGTGCGCGTCGATTTCGTCGGAAGCCGTCCACCGAGCATCCCCGTATGGAATATTCTCCGCGCCGAGCCCGCGCATCACCAGCATCCACCCCCCGTTGGTCATGTCGCAGTACACCTCTTTCGCGCCGACACCACCCTGGACTTTGATCCAGTACACGCCGCTTTGGGAGTTCGGGTACGCGGCGAGAATAGCGGACGCGCTCGCGGCGGGCTTCTCAAAACTGTCGCCCCCCGGACTGACGAAACATGTGTCGTCGACGTATCCCCTGCGTTTCATCGCCTCCTGGCAGCACGTGCACTCGGGAAGCGCAGTGCCATTCGTGGTGTTCGCGTGGAGGGCACCATCCGTGGCGCGCACGGGGGTCACGGTGCCCACGACAAAGAACACGGCGACGATCAGAACCCTCAACACGCGTGGGCGATTCGTGTGGCACATTTTGTGGTGCGTCCCCAGGTACGCGGGGGCGTCCCTGGGCGACGTTCCGGGTATGACCGCGGGGAACGCGGCGAGGGTCACGAGCCGCGATGCGAGGCGGGGACAGGAACACGCGCGCCACGGAAGCGGAAGCGTCACGCGCGGGTGATGCGCGGGTGTTGAGGAGAATGCGCGCGTCGGCCAGCGCACGCGCTACACATGCCGTGAAAACGGACGTAATTTTTCTTGCGTTGTTAGCGCGCCAACTGCCAAGCGAACAGCACAAGATCTCGCAGACGTCGCCGGGGGGCGGACACCTGTCTTGTCGCGTTTGACGTGTCCTTTTTAGAAGGTCGGTTTTGTATCTTTGTCGTTTCGAGGCCTGGAGGGGGAAATGTCCTGTCATTCCCACGCGCGCGTTGACAACGCGCGCGAGCCCATGAGCTCCGTTCTCGAGACCGCGCCGCCTCCTGTTCACCACCCACGCGACCCGCCCGCGCTTACGGACTACGAACGGCGCGCTGACGTGACACACACCGCCAATCAACGCCCGGTCATTGGGGTTGGGGAAACCACGCGACCTGCGTTTGGCTACATGTCGAGTCAGCTTTTGCACGGCATGGCTAAAAGCCCCAAGGGGGGGGGCGCGCGCGCGCCCCAAACCTCGTCGCCGCGCCAAAGGCGGCCGCTGCACGAACACCCGGACCCGGAACGGGTGTTCATGGAGGAGTTCAAGGTAGGTTTAGGTTTACGGGAACCACGGAGGGACGCGACGGAAACCCCCCGGTAATCCCAGATGCGAAAAAGCGGCAGGTGTTGAGTTAAAAACCACCTTTTGCGTCTCGAACCGTCGAAAAATCGACGGTATTTTTTTCACACATCATCATTGACGAGACTACCCTTCCCTTCCCCCTGACTGACACCCCACAACCCCACAAAACCCAGGCCTACCGCACCGCGCACGGCGACTCCTTCGCGCACGTGACGCATGTTTTGAACCGGCGGCTGCAACGCACGCGCACGCCGTTTGACGTGTACGGGCTGTACCGTTCGGTTTGCATCCGAGGTGCGGCCGTAGGGGGTTTCCCAAATCCAGACACTGTTTACCGCGCCTCTTTGAGTGCACTACTCGTGATGTATGTAGATCGTGATGTATGTAGTATTGCCAGTACTCGTAACTTTTACAATGTGATGTACGGACGCAGTTGCGGGTGCACTACGTTCCGTACATTTAGGGCGTACTGGCAACTGTTACACACGGCACAAACGCACTGTTACCTGCGTTTTATGGAGTACAGGTTGAAAGTCACATCACCACCACGGAACTACCCAATCCCGGATATATACGTCACGAAGTACCCCCGACTCGAGACTCACAAGACGTACCCTTTTTCTTTTCCGAAACCAGGCGGCTTCGGCTCGCGCCGAGACGCGCGCCGAAGACTTAACATGATGACCGTGTTCCGCGAAATGCGCAACCACTACGAAAAGCACACGTACACGGACATCGGCACGCAGCTCCTGAACACGTACGAGACGTACTTTCTTGATTACGAAAACGACCACCCGCAGGATTTGAACGTGGTTTCGTGCGCGCGGTGCGGCGGCGTTCCACCGCGAAGGGCGAACGGGGAGTTTTTCGTCAAGCAATTAGTCGGCAACAAGTGCGCGCGCGCGGAGGTTGATGCGCAGAAACAAGAAACCGCGTCTCTGGTTGACGACGGGTCCAACGGGGTTCCAGTGTCACCCCCGGTAAGCACCCCCAGTACACCCGACGCACTGACCAAAGAATTAATGTCACCCGGAGTGATTCACGTGGGCGGTGGCGCGACGTGGGCCACGGAGGGGGTGTGTGTTGTCGTGGGCGGCGGCGCTGTTTTGACCGGCGGCTGCGCGATGGACGCGAGGATGGACTACGCCGCCGTGGCGGCAAAAACGTGTCAAAACCAAATCGGGTGGGTGGAGTGCGATTGCTGCAGGGTGCTGACGCACGTGGACTGCGCACGACCTGGGAGCGCGGATCTCACGCCCTCTGGGGAAGTCGCGTGGTTCGTGTGCGATCGGTGCGCGTCCCGGCGGAGCGGCGACGCACCGTTCGATGCCGTCCCGCGCGGAGTCGTCCCAAACACCCCGAGTAACCACAGCGCGCGTACACACGCGGTCGGTTTTGGCACCACCTCTGGTACGATTGGCAAGTCCCCGTTGTCCTCGCGCGCGCGGTCCTTCTCCGCGAGCGCGGGGGCGATGCGGATGGCCAACACCGGCGCTAACACTGGAAACACCGCTGCCAACCACACCCACGCCGCCACCGCCGCGAACGCGGCTCCGCGCAAAAACGGAACCCTGCTGAAGCGCGACCGATACGGCGCCAAGCGAGAACACGCGCGAGGCGTGGAGTCCACGAGGGTGGAGTCCATGAATCTCGGGAGATCTCAGTCTCCGCTGATTCCACAGGCCGGGTTGTACGGGTCGAACCGACCTTCATCGAGAAGTCCCAACCTCTTTCCGCAAGCGCAACAACTATCCGTCCCACTGTCGTACGCGCAACAAGAGTCGCGGTTAAACGAGTTACCAGCGCAACACGGTTCGTTACAACCGTCACGACCGCAGCACGGCGGGTACGTCGGGGGGTATCACCAACCCCAACCCACGCGCGGCGAGTTCACGAACGCCCCGCCCTACGGAACCGGCCAAGGCGCTCGGTACCCTCCCGGGTACACGCAAGGCGGGTACCGCGAACGCGGCGGCGAGGTACGGGACGTGAAAGCGCGAACCGCGGAGTGGCACCGTACGCAAGAGCGCGAAAGCGCGGTCGCGGCGGCGGCGCACGCCGCGATGGAGATAGAGGCGGAGATGGAGGTTGAAGAAAAACGAAAGGAGCTGGCGTCGTTCGAGGAGTACGAGCGGTCCCGGCCGCCGGGGTTCCCCTCGGTTGTGAACGACGCGGGGGACGGCGGTTCCGCGGAGGCTCCGGGACGACCGCTTCCGGGCAGGGAGATTCCGGGACGAGATATTCCGGGCACGAGAAGAACTAATGCCGAAGCGCAAGCGCTGGCGCAAGCGCCGCCGCTTCCGCACTCGTCATCTCCTCGAAACGCACGCCCGGCGCTCGGGTCGCTTCCAAGCGTTTTGCTGCGGCGGTCCAACAGCCAACAAAACGTGTTGAACGCGCTGGTAAACGACGAGTGCCCCGGGTCGCCAGGAGGCGCGTCTTCCCCGCGAGGCATGGAACGCGTTTCGAGCCAACAAAACATCCAAATGCTTACAAACTTAACTCGAAGCGCGTCGCAGTGCAGTTTAGGGGCGGAGCACTTTTGGTCGGGGCTGTTGGGGTCGACTGGGGGCAACACCGGGGCGGGCGGTTCCCAAGGGATGCCGGACGAAAACGAAGCAGTCGCGACCGGGCCCGATTTGTTTGCCTTTACGTGACGCTTGGGATGAGCACTACCACTACTACCACTACCACTACTACCGCACTACGCCTTACGAGGCCTTACCATGCTACTACTACTACTGACCTGCGAGGCCTTACCATACACTACTGCACTAACGCCCTGCGAGGCCTTACCCTTATACTACTACTATCCTGCGAGGGCTTACATTGCGGTGTCCTGTGTTGCTTAACTATCCTGCTTATCACCAATGACTGTTGTATTTTACAAGACTATTACAAGACACTAAGACACTAAAGACAGATACTAAGACACTACCCAAAGCTTCGCAAGTCCGTATCACCCCCGTTTTCGTGGTACGTCTCGTCTTGAAACGGCCCGCGGTAGCTGACGTGCTGGCTTAAAATCGACGGGTCGGTGTCTCTTGAGGATTCCAGAGATTCTCCCATCAGCGCTTCGTCATGTTCTTCGCCATCGTGAAAAATCCCGCTTTTCTTCGCGTATACCCTCAAGTACACCCGAGCGACGCGATCTCGAAACACCAACCCCAGAAACAACAAGCCCTGACACCAAATCTGCCCACGAGTCCCGCGCATGTACGTAAATGCGGCCATCACGGAGCTGTGATCGGGCCAAAGAAAAGTGTCAGTCTCGTGTGAGAAAACAGTCGGCGGGATTTGGGAAAGGCCCAATACGTACGTGTGCAGCAGCGTGGAGACTCGGATGATTCGCACCACGGTCGCGAGAAGCCGGCCGTCGCTCGCGGCTCGTGACGAGTTTAACGACGCGCTCGTTCCGGCGATATCCCCAGCGCTACCTAAACCGCCGTGGCTCCCAAACAAACCCGAGTTACCTGAGATTGTGAACGAAAAGTGTCAGTCTCGAGTCTTACTGTATGGGGGATTGGGGTCCGAGTAATCGGGCCGGACACAGGGCACTTAGAGTAATCGGGCCGAACAGTGCGTTTGTGCTGTGTGTAGTGCACTTCCTTTTAATGACCGCGGTGGACGTCAAAGAGGGGCTTGAAACAGGGAGGCCGGGATTTGGTGAAAGCCCCAAGGCCGTACCTCCCCCCACCCCCGCCACCGCGTCTAAGTGCAGACACAGCAGGTTGTGCTTGTGCACGAAGTACCTGATTCCGAAAAACAAAACTCCGCACGGAAGCAACACCGGCGCCAAGCTCGCGAACACCACGGTGCACGCCAACACCGTGGCGTTGAAGGCGTGCTGGCCGGGGAGGTCGAACACCGGTTTTCGGGCTGACCACGCCCGGCTCGCGAGCCTCGGCTTTGGCGAAGGCGTTAGGAAATAACCTATGCGTGCCTCGCCACGCACGGGCGTCGCGTTGACCCAGGACCGGGTGTCCGTTCTTCTTGCGGAGGAAGGAGTGATGACGATTGGAGTCCCTTCGACTTGGACTTGCTGCTCGTCGTCGTCGCCGGACCCTCGCTCCAAGCCGTCGCCGTTCCACTCCCGTTGCGTTCCCTCGCTCCGAGAAGATACCTCTGACGGGTTCTTCCGGTCCCAAACACACTCCGCGATCCAGGAAAACAGCGACAGGAGCTCCCACGCCGGGCCTATGGTACAGCAGGACACGAGAAAACCGCAAAGCGACATCGCCGCTTCCGCCACGAAGCTGAGATCAATGAAAGAAAGTGTCAGTCTTTCGTAATGTGTATGAGCAAACAGTCGGGCCGAACAGTCTTGGGATTTGAGAAATGCAATACGTACCTCTCGCCAAGGATCTTGATGAACTTCAACTCGCACGCGTCGGGAGTGGCGTGCCACTGACACGCCCGAATCTGTTCAACCACCGCGGACAGCGCCGCCTTACCGAGCGCCAACAGAATCAAAATGTTGATGAGGAAGTAGTAGAACTCCTTGGAAACTAAACTGCGCAACGCGCCGCTGAGATGAATAAAAGAACGGGTCAGTATTGTATGGGCAAACAGTGTGGGGATTTGAAGAATACAACACGTACCTTCGCGTCAGGTGTTTTTCAAACGTCGTCGTTTGTTCCAGCACAAACGGAATCAACGCGTAAATCGTAATCAGCGTGACTGTGAGTGTACGAGAAAAGTGGTTAACGTCTTTCGGGATATGTGTGTTACGTAATTACGGGCGGACAATCGGCAAACGCTGGGCCTGGATTTGACAAAGGCCCAGGAGGCCGTACCTAAGTTCGGGACGAACTGAAAAAGCAACCCCGCGGTGGGGCCGGCTTTATTCGTGGCCCATTGAAGCCAGGCTTGCCATCGCCAGTCTATTTCCGGGTCAAGGCTCGCGGCAACTTCGATTGTTAACGAAAAGTGTCAGTGTTGTATGGGCAAACAGTGTGTCAGGATTTGGGAAGAGTGACTCGGAAGACACTCTAGTCTTAGACTTTAGACACCAGCAGTACCAAATGTACTGCTGACAACACGCACCTTCGCCGGCGTAGGAAAACACCGCTAAGGGCGAGCTGAAAAAAACCAGTCCAAGAAACACGCTAACGTTCGTGCAACACGACAATAGGAACCGCTTTCCGGAAGTCACGCCGACGTTGTCCCACAGCACGCCGTTGGGGGGCGGGGCGTGCGTGCACCGCCAGTAGTGGACACCGTGGCCGATCGCCAGGGCCACGGCTTTGGGCATCTTTTCGTTGGTGCGGGGGCTGGTGCCGGGGGTGAAGAACGGACGGCGGCCTATGCTCCTTGGTGCATTTTGGGATTCGTCGTCGTAGGTCTCCGTCTCGTCGTCCTCATCGGCGTCGTCAAGCCTTGCAGACGTCGCCAGCAGCCCTTCCGTGAGCTCATCTTCCATTCCTTCCTCTCGTGCGTTGTTTCTAACCCTAGCCGTCGTGTCCCCCCCCACCCCGTCCCCGTCCACGTCAACGCCCGCTTTGAACCCGGGGGCTAGTCTCTTTATACACGAAAAAGGGAGAACCTGCGAAACATACGCGAGGCAAGTTCCGGATACCGTCGTCCGCAACGCCCGCAACGCTCTTTCCGCGGTGCCCGGATCCCGAAAAACCACGAACACCAGCCCCGGAGATGGCGTCCACGCCCCTGGTTCGGCCCGTGAGGCGAGTAAGTTGCGTAAATCGCTCTCCGCTAAACGCGAGTTTTGTAAAGCGGCTGCGACTTTTTGGTCGTAGAAGGCATCCGAGTCGTCGCTTGGTAACAACTCGCGAGTGCGTCGCTCCAATCCGCCCGGACTGCTACCGAACAAAGACGACGAGATTCTTTGATACCCACCACCAACCGCCGTACTCCGTGACGCCCTCGCCGTACTCCGTGCCGCTTCGTTCCGCGCGTTCGCCACCACGACTCTGGCCGCCGACACCAAACGTCGCGCCCGCGCCTCGCCGCCGTCCAGGGGCACGACCTTGCGATGGGTAAAAGAACGTGTCAGTCCATTTGTTGGGCGTGTGTTGGACGGTGTATGTACAGCAGTCACCGTGATCGGTCGTCTAACAGTCACCGTGATCGGTCGTCTAACAGTCACAGGCGCGTTCGAGGTAAAACAGCGTGCGCCGCCTGATTTGGGAAAGCACGACACACACGTACCACGGAAAACACTCGTCCCGGAAACCGCGCGTCGAGCGCGCGTCGCAACGATTCCGGGTTCCGGCACACCGCCCTGGGAACTCTTCGCAACAGCAACGTCACGCCCGCGATGTTCTTTTGTCGCATCTCCAAGGATTTGAACCGGGTGTTTACTAAGGTTTTGGAAAGGTAGTCCGCCACACACTCGATCGCCGTTACGGTGACGAAACTCGTCGCCACCGAAAACCACAATAACGGCGACTCATTCGGGAAGTGGTGAATCGTGGTCCTGGCGAACCACAGTGCGTCCCCGTTTGTGGAGGCACGTCCGTGCGTACTCCACGTCCCTTCTTTGTTGCCTAGTATAACGGAGACGGGCAGTAAGACGCACACCCCGGGAAGCGCGGCGGCGGCTAGCGCTAATAAACACAATCGAGTCACGACCAAGTAGTCAGATGCGTCTTGCCCGCACCGGGTCGTGACTTCACCCAAACCAGCGCGCCACACCGAAAGAAGTTGAGTGAGTCGCTTGTTTCGCAACCTTGTTGTGCTTGTGAAGGAATCACCCGCTTGTCCCGTGCTTCGTCTCGAGGAGTACGAAAGCCAGTACGACTCGCACCGGCCTGCAAAGAACCAGACTGCGAGTAAAAAAACACTCGACACCAGATCCCACGCCACGGTGTATCTGAGGCTTCCCAGAATCAGGTGCGGGATCGCTGGGGCGGGGGGCGAGGTTGGGGGGGACGGAACGGAGGGTGCCGCGGCCATCGCACCCCAGGCGGCGCCGCGGAAAACTCCGCGCGCGGAGCACTGAGAGTCGAGGCTGATTTTGCCGCGAAGCACTGCACACAAAAATTAAATTCCAAAAATTCTCTCGGAAGGAAAACGTCCTCAAAGCTACACTCCTCTCTTCGTGTGTTCTTTCGCACGTCGAGGCGCGCGACACGCGACGACTGACCGGGAGTGATGGGGACGAAGCGGTGCAGGCACGTTCGGTGGACCGACCAGTGCAGGGAGTGTAACCCCTGCCCACACGGCAGGCTGAAACATCACTGCGCGGACTGCAACCCCTGCCCCCACGGCAAGCTGAAAAGCGAGTGCGCGGAGTGCACCCCCTGCCCGCACGGGCAGGTGAAACACGACTGCGCGGACTGCAGCCCCTGCCCGCACGGCAGGCGGAAAGACAGCTGCGTGGACTGCAACCCCTGCCCGCACGGCAAGCGGAAAGAAAGCTGCGTGGACTGCAACCCCTGCCCGCACGGCAAGCGAAAAAGAACTGTGCGGCGTGCAAAGCGGCACGAGCGGCTCCGCCGAGTTCGAAGCGAGTTAAGCGCGAGCCGGAGCGTTCGCCCGAGATCAAGCAAGAGCCCGAGATCAAACAAGAGCCCGAGATCAAACAAGAGCCCGAGATCAAATAAGAACCCTCCACCATTCGCGGCTACTTCGGTATCGGCGAGTAGTTTGGCAAGGCACCGTCTCGTAACAGGGAACGGAACGACTACACAACGTACGTCCTCCGTGATAACTCCTTTCTTTTTTTTGGGACGGAGGAAAGACAGAAAAGAAACTGTTGAGAAGTTAAATAAAAAGAAGTCGAACACATTTACTCCTTCTCGTCCCTCACGTCCCTCACCTTGGGGGTCCGGTCCCTGTCGCCCTCGTACCCGTCGTCCGAGGGGTCGTCGTCGTCCATTTGTATCGTAACCTCATCCACGGACGTTTTCGTTTTCGTCGCCAGCGCTTTCAAGGCGCCGCCCGCTTTGGACGACGACGGCTTTCCCTCTTTTTTATTCCTCGATGAGTCTTTTTCCTTTTTCGTTCCAGATTCCGTTTCAGCTTTATTTTTATTTGGAGACGTCCCCGTCGTCCCGCTCGTCGTCTCGCCCATCTCCAGATCCCCGTCCCCAATTTCCTTCCGTCGCCACTCATCACGTTCCACCCGCCTTTTCTCCCGCTTCCCGAGCTCCACCTCCGTTTCCCTCGCCTCGTCAACGTCACAAGGTTGTTGACCCGCCGGTTTCGTAAACGCGAACCGGCTGCGCTGCTGCGGCGCGCAAAACACCTCAAAGCAGTTCCCGAAACACCCTTCGAAGTGATAAAGTAACAGGGGCAAACAGTCAGACGTGACGTTGGGTAGGTGGTTAGTACGCAGTACACGTGTGGGTGGGTCCTCGGTTCGAAGTCGAGGTAGTGGTAGGTCGAGAGACAACCGTACGGGCAAACAGTCGGGCCAAAGCCGGCGAATGTTTTTCTTTCGCGAAAGTAAAACGCAAGACGTTTCCCAAAAAAGAAAAAAACAACGCACCTTTGTTCCACGGGTTCTCCGCCGCTGAGTACCCGTCCCTGAAGTTCTCGTACGTTGTTTGGTTGGTGCAAATCAGGTACGTGTGGAACACGCTCAGCACGAACACGAACCAAAACCCGAGAAACGCGAGGACCAGGATGATCATCGCGGCGGGCGCGTCGGCGATCGCGCGGAGCGCGCGGCTTTTGTTCGAGCTCGGCAGTTTGTCATAACTCAGCTTTACTTGGTACCCGCACACGAACGCGACGTCTGATACCAAACAAAGAAAATGTCAGTCTTGTATCGGCAAACAGCGTGTCCCGGAGGATTTGGGAAAGGGAACACGTACAGACGCACAGCAGGGTGGTGCCAAACACAAAGAAAATAAACGCCCGGTAGTTCCTTCGGCCGATCGTCGTCCCCACCCACGGACAGTGGTGGTCGAACTTATCCACGCAGTCGTCGTTCGCGCTGCAGTGGTGCGCCCTCGGGGGTTGGTACTGGTTAATCGTGTCGTTCCACTTCACCGTGACCTGCTTTTGCGTTTCGCCGGAGCCGTCTTCCGCGTCGGTGTTGTTACTGTTGCTGTTACCGCTTCCACCGGTGCCCACGGTACACCCGCCCGGGTTACCCCGTGGTAGCCCCGTCGTGGGCACCGCTACGCTTTTGTACCGCGGCTGCACTCTGCCGTCAAACGTGGGCGTGGGTTTCGGTCGGCGCCGGACGATACCCGGCTCCGTGGTGCCTGTTTTCAGCAGGTTGAAAAGACACCACACGGGCCACGAAATTCCAACCGCCAGAACAACCACGTGCGTCGCGTCCGCCACGTCGGGGGTGACCAACACGTTGAACAAAATTGAAGGCACGATGACTATTAAGCAGGTGCCGACTAAATTCATGGGGCTCGGGCCGGTCATGCACCGGCCGTCGCAGTAGAAGCGCTGTTGAAGGGTGTGGGAGAGGACGCGTTTCGGAAATGAGGGAAAAAAAATGTGTCAGCGAAAGGCTCGTAGATTGCGACCTGGCGTGCCGAGGGAGGGCACACCACCGGTTCCCGAACGCGTGGTCCTTGTACATCCGAAACGGAATTGCTCGCGAGCACCGAAAACGTGAACGTAAACACGTACGTCGTTCCCCGGCCACGTTTTCCAGATGGGCAGCTCGCTTTCCGGAGTTTGGGTTACCCCGAGCTCGGTCGCGCTGGTGCTGGTCGAACGCGCCATCGTTTGAAGACGCCAGGTTTGGTTTCAATCAAACGCGGTCGATCGGTCGCGTGACCCACACGCCGATCCCTCGGACACGTAACAACTCGCGGATCAGTGCGGAGTCGAATGCCACCAAAGGCTGCAAAACCCGGTCCGCGGTCGGGGGAACCCGCGTCCAGCGGGACCACCGGGCCGAGTGGAGTGACACCGCGATGGCACAGACAGTCGTGTTACCGACCGCGAGTTTTACTGCAGCAAGTCAAAACTCGAAGAGCAGACGAATCTTGACGAATATACCAGGTATGGGCAAAGAGACTTCCGAGAAAAGAGCTAGTCTTCGACGCGCGCTGCACTGACGCGCGCGTTGCCGGCGGTGCGCGTTCCGTCCTTGCCGTCTGTGGTCACGAAACACCACCGGCAGGCGGTGGTCGGCGCATGCACGCGGTGCGCGCCGTGGCACCGGACGCGTTTCGGCGTGGCAGTTCCCGTCGTCAGATTGTTTTTGTACATTCCACGAAAACGACACCCATGCCAACTTCGGAGCCTCGCGGGCGCGGAGGGAAACGTAACGTTAGCGCACGCACCTGCGGCCTGCTCCCCATCGCGAAGCTCGCGAACGTCCGGGGCCCGGTGGCGATGCCTCCCGGGCGAAGCGCCACGAAACGCGTGGAGAACGGTAAACGGCGTCGCGTGGCCGTCCACGCCGTGGCTGGTGCTAACACCAACAACCCTAGTTCTTCGGAAAACGCGTCGCATCAAAGACACGTTCCGCGGTATCGCGTGACACGCTGGACATCGTTACCGTCGATGGGAAAACCTTTCGCGCAACAATACAACAGGGACGCGCCGAGCGACGAAACGGAACCTCGAGCAAGGTTCGTCCCCGCGTTGGGTGCGACACGACGCAAAGGACAATCAGGAAGAATCGCGGTTATCGGGGGGTGCGCGGAGTACACGGGGGCGCCGTATTTCGCGGGGATCGCGGCGTTAAAAACGGGCGCCGACCTCGTGCACGTGTTTTGCACCGAAGGCGCCGGCGCTGTGGTCAAGGGATACTCGCCCGATTTAATCGTGCACCCGTATTTGCGCGAAATCGACGAGTTACGTTCTGATGAGTTAAGTGTACACATCGATGATTGGAGTGAACTGCAACGAGACCACATGTTACAAGTGTTACAACGAGAACAAGTGTTACGAGCGATTGTGGCGAAAACAAACAGGTGGTTAGCCAACGTAGACGCGATCGTGATTGGGCCGGGTCTGGGCAGGGACGTGTTCGTCCAAGCGCAAGTTTGCAAATTTTTCGAGTTCGCGCGGGACAATAAAATACCCCTCGTCGTCGACGCGGACGGCTTGTTTCTCGTGGCAAATGACCCGGAGCTCGTGCGGGGTAACCCAAACGTGGTGTTCACGCCGAACGCAAACGAGCTCAACAGGCTTTGTAAGGCGGTTTTGGGAACGGAGGATACGCAGGCGGAAAAGTCGTCATTGACGGCGTCGTCTCTGGCGTCAACTCCGGAGGAGCGCTTGAGACAGAGAGGGGAACTTTGCAAGTCGCTGAGTTTGGCCCTAGGCGGCGTCGCCGTGCTTTCCAAGGGAGACGTCGACGTCGGGGTGTGCGCCGGTTTTGACCGTTTGAGGCAAGGCTTGCCAGGCGAACTGGAGAGCGATCGAGGGATCGACGCCGACAAAGTGAAAGAGTTTCTGCGTCAACGCCGTGTACACGAATTGGACCACGCTTTAGGATGGTTTGGCAATTCCCAAAGCGGGTGCCCCCGGCGGTGCGGCGGGCAAGGCGACGTTTTAGCAGGGACGCTCGCGGTATTTCTCGCGTGGGCATCGCGGGCGCGGTACGATGAGTATGTGGAGATGTCCGCGCAGCTCGCCGCCGCGCTCGACGGCCTTGAAAATGGGCGGGACGTGGGCCTCACTCGTGAACGCGAAAAAAATCTACAGACTTATTTGAGCGCAGTGACGCGACGAAACTTTGTCGACGGGCAGATGCGGTTGGCGACGAGCAATCAAACGCTGATTGCCATGGGACACTACCCTGAACCCTGCCTCGACGCCGCAACGTTGAGCGTTGCAGAAAAGAGTAGCGCGATGTGGCACGCGTCGATGGTCACGCGCCACGCTTCGAGCGCCGCGTTTATGAAAAAAAAACGCGCGATGATCACCGCGGACGTCGTCGAGGCACTTGGCGTGGCGTTCGAATTTCGGTTCCCGGCGGGTTTGGCGGTGTACGAAACCCAGGAAGAGAAGCGCGAGGCGGAGTCGTGGAGCTTTGGAAACTTGAAATAGAATTCGACTGCTGTGACTGATGTACTGTTGTTCAGACAAATTAGACTGCTGCATGGACAAATTAGAACGTTGCCTAAAGAATTGGTAATAAATTCCTCATCGATCACGAGGTTAAAAACCGAAATCGCCCAATAACGCACCTCGATAAACTTAAAACACGCGGCCTCAACGTGAACACCCTTTACTCGGACGGGTCAGTGCGATGCGCGCGTCACCGCCGCGCGCCATGCACGCCGATTGTGAGCGTGCGTCGCTTCTCGTGGCGGGTAACGGGGACGACGACGTGGGCGTCAGGGTTTCGACATCACCCGGTGACGGTTATGTTGGCCGGACAAGGGCGCAACGCGCGGTCGCGGTCGTCGTGGCGATCCTCGGCACCAGCGCTGTGGTGAGCACCAAAAGTCACTGGAGTGCGTTCCCCGGGCTGGGCTTACGGAACGCGGTGCACCGGGTAGACGATACCACTCCAGAGCTCGAGGTGAAGACGATTCACGTCGAGACTACGCGCCCAACCGCTTGGCTGGGTGCCCAACCGAGCGGCGATGAAGGCGAAGGCGAAGTCGTCATCGATGGCATCGATTCCGACGTCCCAACTTCAACATCTGCGATGCGAACCGCGGCTATCGAAACCGGGTTCGCGATTCCTGTTTCCGACGCCGAGTTGCAGAAACACCATTGGCTGGTAACCTACCCCCCCGGAATCGATTTGTTCCTGGAGAACATCTTCGTTTCGGGGGCGGACTCGTTGCCGGACGTGGTGCCTGGGGTTCCCTTCGACGGGAACGATTCGGAGTACGAGACGGATGGTTGGGCGCACAAACCGTTTTCGAACACTCTGATTGAAAATGATCGGACGATTGGAAATGAGTGGGAGACGTCGTTTGATTTGGGCCAGTCGTCCAACCCTAACCGTGAGACGTCGTCTGATTTGGGCCAATCGTCGTCATCGTCCACAGACGGACGAAAGAAGAACTCGTTCGTGGCGTGCGTCGACCACTCATCCGACTGGGATGTCGCGTTCCCGGAAGGGTGGTTCCAGGGGTTCGTGGACCAAACGATGACGGCCGGGTATTGCTTGTCCGACATCATTTACGACGCGACCGGGGACTGGGAAACCTCGGGGTGCAAAAACGCGGACGTGGTGTTGTTCAACGAAGGAGCGCTGATTTGGAAAGGCGCGCATCGAGTGGTGGGTCCGGATAACTCAGAAAGGTACGAGTTACCGCAAAAGACCCACCCCGACCAGGTGTTCGTATACTTCGCCCACGAAGCCCCGGCCGGGTTCGGCGGGGAGTTACTTGACCGCCGGTTGATGGACCAGTTCGATTACCTAGCCTCCGCGAACGAAAAAGGAAGCTCGGCGTGGTGGAACTTTGCGTTTTCCGCGAGGCACCTCACGCAGGTACGTTTATTTCCCAAATTCATACACTGTTTGATGCGGCGTACGGAGCGCAGTGACGCAAGCACTACCACTTCTCTCCCCTTTCAGTAATCCCACGGCCGGCCGGCTGTTCCGCGGATTGCGCACAACACATACGCACTGTTTTATCTCTAACGCTGGTGACTGTTCAGACCGATTACTACGACTGTTGTCCATACATCGTCCAATACACGCCCAATACAGCACACCCGTACTCCAGACTCGCGCCTGACCGTTTTCTTTTTACGTACCTCGCAGGATTTCGCCGCGTTTTCGCGGCCGTTCGAGGAAAGAAGCCCAGCGCTGGCTTGGCTCGCGATCGACTGCGGCGGGCACCCAAGGGAGGGCATGCTTCTAGAGATTTCAACGCACTACCCGGTGTGGAGCTTGGGCGCTTGTAGGAATAACAAACGCGCGAGCGACGACATGCCCGGGCGGGATACGGTTAGTGACCAGCAAAGGTAAGTCTTACATTTCCCAAATCCCGGACGACTGTTTGACCATACAATACTGACACTTTTCTGGCAAAACGTAAAAAGACGGCGCATGCAGCTGGCGCTGTCGCAGCACCTGTTTTACTTCAGCGCCGAAAACTCGGATTGTCCCGGGTACACCACGGAGAAGCTCTGGATGGCGCTTTCGCGGGGGTCGATTCCGGTTTACTACGGCAACGCCGAGGTTAAAAAGAGCTTGCCGTGTTCCGAGTGCGTGCTTGATGTCAGGGATTTCGAATCCGCGCAAGCGCTGGCGACGCGAATGAAAGAAATTGCGAGCAGTAAAGAGGAGTACCAGCGACTCACGAATTGGCGGTTCCAGGAACCGAAAACTTGGCCGGCGGAGTTCCGGAAGGCAGTGGCGGTCGCCAGTGCGGACGTGACCCGAGTGACGTGCGGGTTGCTTCGAGGGAAAGGAGACGCGGTCGGCGAGTCCGGAACCCGAGAAAAAGCGAAACCCGCTTTGGCGCAGGTTTCCAAAAACGGGGGGTGGGCGCCGGACAGTGACGGATCGAACCTCGGCTCCGATAACACCAGGGAAGCGTCTTACCACGTCGGGAAGGATGCCCCGGCTTGGGTGAAACAAGCCAGGGACGCGTTCGAACAAGGCAACGGGAACTCACCAGAGCTTGTGACGAAATTGAAACTGGCGCACTGCGGCGGCGACGAGGAGGATGTAAACGATGATTCGTTTTCGGGAGCGCTCGGGTTGATTTCATCATCGACGCAATCCCGCGGCGGCGTGTTTGGCAAACGCGTTTCGGAATTCGCCAACCCCCAACACGAGTTCACCGACCCGGAGTCGCACTACGACAAGCTTTGCCAGGATGAGGGGAAAATGGCGTGCTTCGCGCTGAGGGGGTGAGTAGTTTAATAGCGAGAGGAGGGGGAACACTTTTATTAGCGAAAAGACGCAATCTGCAACTGCAACTCTCTTGAGCAACTCCAAATCTGCACTGATTGTCCAACCAACGCCCTCGAAAAATGCGCGCGACGAAGCATCCTCCTCCCCACCCGGGGTCACACCCGACCACACCCGCGCGTTGTCGATTTCGTGTTGATATGGCGTGTGCTCTCGTGCGCTGTGGTGGTTTCGCCCTGGCGCGTACAAACGACACGCATAGGGTCACGCGACGCGGTTCCGTCGTCGCCGTCTCATGTGCTGCATCAAAACAGACCGTGACGTCGTTTGGGCACCGCAGAAGTCTCATCGTCTCGCCCAACGGTGGGTCGGTTCGCCTAAACAACTCGCGATCCACCCCCCCACGTTGTTCCTCCAACCTCCGTGCCGCGAGCGAAGAGGACATGGAGAAGATGCTGAGTGATCCTGCGGATGACTTAGTGTTGCAACAAGGTGTCGGGACCGAGATCGAATCTGAGATCGATTTCCAAGCCATCGGGAAATACGTCCTCGCCACGTCCACGCAAATCGGGGTGATGATTTACATGACGAACTGGCTGTCCGCCGGGATCGTGCATTCGGGCTTTGCGCCAGTCTACAAAAAAGCAATCGTGTTCGTCTGGTTCCTGTTCAACGCGTTGCGGTCGCGGACCTTCTCCCCGCTCAACGCGGCGCGGCCGAAAACGGCGGATGAGAAAAACGCAATTGCCGAGCGCAAACGCCCGAGCTGGATGCCCCCGCCCCTCGCGTTTCCCATCATCTGGAGCTCCATCGCGCTGTTACGGGCGTTTTCGTCGATGGCCGTTTTCACCACGGTGGGTACGCTTAACCACCCCGCGATTTTCGCAATGCTGGCGCACCTCGCGATTGGCGACACGTGGAACAACATCAACAACGTGGAGAAACGATTGGGCACGGGTACGTGTTGTGTTTATTCCCAAATCCGTCACACACACCGTGGAGGCCCGATTACGGGTAACTGTTTGCTCATACAAGTTCCTACACATATACTACATACATCACATACGCACTGTTTACCCATACAGTAAGACTCGGGACTGACCCTTTTCGTTTCAAAAACAGCGGTGGTCGGCGTGGGGTGCGTGTTACTCTCCGTGTACAACCTCGTGTTTCAGTACTTCAAGGTCAGCCAAACCGCGGGCGCGCTGATCGCGCCGTCCGCGGTGTGGATCTCAATCGCCACCGTGTTGGTGTGGACGATCTGGAAAATCAACCCAGGGACGGACGGGAAACCAGAACCCTTGGCGCCGATGAAAGCGAAGGCGTAGTGATGTGGATGGCTTAGAGGTAATTAGGGTAGGTAAAGTACAGTTACCGCCTTTAGAAAGCACGAGGCCGGTAAATGGTGAAAGAATGGGCATTTGCCTTTTCTTCGCGTGTGGTGTTGATGTACGTTGTAGTCTTTCCAGTAATCATCGATGTAGCCTTGTACCTTCCGTCGTCTACTCGCTCTCGCGCTTGACCCACTTTGCACTCCGCGAAGCCGCGCGTGCCGCTTTGCACGCCGCACAGTTTTGTTTCATTTTGCCGTGAGGGCAGGGGTTGCACTCCGTGCATTGGTATTTCACCTTGCCGTGAGGGCAGCCGTTGCAGTCCGCGTAGTTCCTTTTCAGCCTGCCGTGGGGGCAGGGGTTGCACACCGCGCAGTTGCCTTTCAGCTTTCTGTGGGGGCAGGGGTTGCACACCGTGCAGTTGCTTTTCCGCTTGCCGTGAAGGCAAGGGTTGCAGTCCGCGCAGGCGCTTTTCACCCTCCCGTGAGGGCAGGGGTTGCACTCCACGCAGTGGCGTTTATGCCTGCCGTGGGGGCAGCGGTTGCACACCGTGCAGGTCTGTTTCAACTTCCCGTGCGGGCAGGGGTTGCACACCACGCACCAGTATTTCACCGTCCCGTGCGGGCAGGGGTTGCACTCCACGCAGCTGTAGAACTGCCTGCCATGATGGCAAAGCTTCCGCTCCCATGCCGTCACTCTCACTCGGTCGTCGCAGTTCGCTCACCCTCGGTGCGCACTACGTCTGTCCGCGCGCGTACAACTGCCCTCGGACACCCGAAAGACGAATCGTTGTTTCGACAGTTTGAGGGGACGTTTCGTTGCGAAAACAACTCGCAGGTCTAAAATGTTGATCGGTAAAATTGGTCAAAAGCTCCCCTCACGACGCGTCGTCCCTTTCGCCGCCCCTTTCAAACTCGTTCTTCACCGGCACTTTTTCCCGGCGGCGATAAATCGAAAAAAACACGCTTCCCGCGCGCGATCTCGCAATTCCCATTGGCGCCCGCGCTCCGCCGCACCATGAAGCTCGGGCCCGTGCGCCATGACACGCGGTGCGCGGTGTGCTGGGGCACGATGAAGAAAGTCAAGGTGGTTTCGCCGTGCCTGCACCGGTTCTGCGCGAAGTGCATCGAGGAACACATACGCAAGCTGTACGTGCCATTCTTCATTTTCCTTTTTCTCTCGATTCTCGATTGGCACGTGCAAATGCCTTTGATGCGTCGAGGCCGTGCGTACAGGCCGTACTCGCAGCCCACTAACCTTTCCCCCTCCCACCAAATCCTCTACCCGGAACCCTACACCCTGCACCCTAAACAAACCACCCACAGCAACAACTACTGCCCCACCTGTCGCGTGCACATCCCGAGCCGCAGGGCGCTTCGGGATGACCCGGATTTCGACAAAGGTTCGTAGTCTCTTGACTCGATGGTTCTGATCGATGAAAACATTTGATCGATGGATCTGATCGTTGGTTTTGTTAAGTTCATCGATATTGCACTACCAAATCCCTCTGACCCTTTTCTTTCAACCTCCAAAAAGTCGTCAGCACGTTGTACGAACACGCGCTCGATTTCGACCGTTCCGAAAACGCGTACAGCGCGTTTGTCACGAAGGCCTCGATGGCGGCTGAGAAGCTTGCTCGGGAGCAGGAACGGGCTATGAAGAAAGTGCGCGCGGAGGAGGCGGCGAAAGCGGCGGCGGAGATGCGCGAGAAGTATCGACAAGAAGCGGAGGTCAAGGCGCAGGCGAAGGCGGAGGCGGATGAAGCGGCGCGAGTGGAGCGGGACGCGGCGAACGCGGAGAAGGCGTTGGTCGCTGACGCTGCGGCAGAAGCAGCGGCGGAAGCAGCACACCAACGCATGGAAACCGAGATGCGGGAGGGCGAGGCAAGGGAGAAACAGATGGTCGCGGCGGAGGAGACGCGAAGAGACGGCGGCGGCGGCGATGACGATGATGACGATGAGATGGCGTTTCCCACGATTGACGTCGAGCCCAGGACTCCCAAATCAGCAGGTAAACGACCCGACGCCACCGCTACCGCTACAACAGAAAAGAAGAAACCCAAGCTTGGAAGGCCAAAAGGCAAGGGCGACAAGGCGGGGGGGCCCGATTTACCGAAAACCCCGACTAACTACGTCCCGCAGTTCACGTCCAAGCCCGTGAAAGTTGGCGGCGCGGTGGTGGTGGAGATGCCAGATGATTTCCCGGGGTTGTACGCCATGAGGGTCGGGGACGATAAACAACGACTCACCGCGCATACGGCGGCCGGACACAAGGGAGGGAAAAAGAAGGATGACACCTCCACCGAAAACGACCCCAAAACAAACGAAAGCGGCCTGCAGCACTCGTACCAGGTGGAGCTGAAGCGTCTTTCATCGGACGGCGGCGTGGGGTTGTTGTCGCACGCGTTTTGTTTGTTTCCAGGCGCCGCGACAATCGGCACGGTGATCAAGCTCATCGCGAAAGCCACGAACATTCCGTCGGACAACATCCGCGTGTTCAGCGGCGATACCGTTGAGGACCAGCTCGAGGAAGGGACCTCGGTCGCGGACGCGGTGTACGGGCAGATTCGCGCTGGGGTGTTGGACGTGGCGCTGCGGTACTCCGTGGTGTAGAGGGGCCCGTGTTTTTTGGAAAGACTCGCGTGAACATTTCTAAAACGTCGTCGCGAAGCGACTCACTTGTCGTTTGCTTTCGCCGCCTTCTTGTTCGTCCGGTTCTTGACGTAGCAACTCGAGCAAAGTTTAGTTCCGGGCTTATCTTTCCAGCCGTACCAATGACCACTGGTTGTTTCCGTCCCGCACTTCACGCACGTCGTGCCCGCGGCCGCGGCGACGTCCAACCGGTTCTTATCGTAGCAAGGCGTGCACAATTTAGTTCCGGGCTTATCTTTGCAGTTGTGCCACTGACCACTGGCCGCATCCGTCCTGCACTTCACGCACGTCGTACCCGCGGCCGCGGCGACGTCCAACCGGTTCTTCGCGTAGCAAGGCCTGTAAAATTCATTTCCGGACTCATCTTTGCAGTCGATCCACTGTGTAGTAATATGCGTCCCGCAATCCACGCACGTCGTCCCCCCGGCGGTTTCGATGGCCAGCTCCTGCGAAGAATATGGAACTCTAACGACGTGAGTCGAGACGAAACAGCTTGTGACTGGAAGTTATCATGCCTACGAAGTCGCCTGGGCAAAGAGAGGCAGAGAAAAAAAGAAGAATCAGGAACTGCGCACCTCCCGTTTGCGACACGGCTGGCAGAGCCACTCGCCCTTCTTGAGCTTCGACAAAAGCATTGCGCTTGTATTTGCCCCATCCTTACCGCAACCGGAGCACTTGCCACGGCTGGCAGCGAGCTGCGAAAAAAACACTACGGGTATTGGGTCAGGATGTGAGGAGACAAAGATCGAGAAATATTGACGCGTGGGATGACGCGCGTGACATACCTGTCGGCTGTAGCAAACATCGCAGATCGGTTTGTCCTTATCGTCCCTGTTGGTGCACCACCGACTCGTCTCCGTGGTTTCGCACTCGGAGCAGACCAGCGCGACGCCCTGCGGAGGAATGAAAGTTCGCGGGTGAGTTTTACACGCCGTTGACGGGCAACGAGAACGGTGCAGGCGAATGGGTCTTCGAGACCTCGCATCAATGCGGAGCGTGCGTACCTTTTCTATCCATCGTTCGGCATAGTAGACCTTCGGAGATTAACTGTGTTTTTCAAGTTTGCGTCGACGAGCGTCAGCTGCTCAGCTCTCTCGCCGCAAAATGGCAGGAGAAATCGTAAACAAGCGAGTACGCACCTCTTGGGAACATATGCTTGGCGAGCGGCTTCGCCTTCCGCAGGTATATACTCGCTGCTCGGTGCCATCGCCCAACGTATAGGCGTTCACGTGTCGCCAAGAGCACGCCCGTGCCTTCGTGTCTGGTCGATCCAAATGGACTGCTCGGTGTGCCGAAGCGCGTGCGGTTTGACACGACGTGAAACAAATCCGGCGAGCGCGGAAGGTTGGCGTGCGTCGTGGAGTGTCGCGCGCTTCGTTTGGAACGGCCGCCGGCTGCAGGCGGTACTCGTGGACATCCGCGCCACCGCGTGCATACCCGTCTCGCTTACGCACGTCATCGTGTGCTCCGTACGAGGCGCACGCGAGATGTGAGTCGTGAAGCCAGGAAACTTCGTTGGCACGAAAAGAAGATAAATTCGTATTTGCCACTTTGTCGTCGAAAAAATCCGTGTGTTGTACTTCACACTCCTTAGGGGTAGGGTGGGACACGGTAGGATGGGCGTCGAGTTGTTGTGAAACTCGTGGCCGGGTGAGGGTAACGTGGGCGGTTCAATCCGAAAGAGGTACGTCTCTTGAAATGGTATCGAGCGCTTGCGTCACGCACTAAAAGGGCGGGGAACTGCACTAAAAGGTCGGGTAACACTAAAAGGCCCTAAAGATATACTCGCTCTTATTACCTCTTACTAACAGTACTCGTACTAACCGTCCCCATACCGGTATCCGTTCGTTCATCCGTCCTCGTATCCCCAAACTCTTCTTTCACTTTTTCTTCTGGGCGGTGACGTTGAATTTGAAAAAGATGACGTCGCCGTCGTGCACCACGTACCTGCGGTTGTTTCCAAAAAAAGTGTCAGTCGTGTGTATCGCGATGTATGGATAACAGTCACCAGCTTCGGGCAAGCAGGGAATCTATGATTTGGGAAACGCGCAAGGCCGTACGTTTTCCCTTCCTGTTTGTACTTCCCCTTCGCCTTGCACTCGGCTTCGGAGCCGAGTTCTTTCAAATCCTCAAACCCCATGGTTTCCGCGCAGATGAACCCGCGTTCGAAGTCGGTGTGAATCGCCCCCGCGGCCTGGGGGGCCTTGTACCCCTTTCGGATGCACCACGCCTTGACCTCGTCGCTGCCCGCGGTGAAGAAGTAAATCAGGTGGATCATGGCAAACGCGGTTTTGACGATTTTAGGCAACACCGTTTGCATCTCCTGATACCAATAAAACAAAGTGTCAGTCTTTCGTAATGTGAGTGAGTAATTACTCTGGACAATCGGCAAAACAGGGAGGCGGGATTTGGGAAACGCAACACGTACCTGGTCCACCTGGAACTGTTTCTTTTGGTCATCCGGGGTTACTTGAAGCTCAAACTCGAAGCTTCCGCTGAACGGAATGATCGTACCGCCCCCGTGCTCCTTGACCCACTCGTGGATCTTACGATGAATAAAAGAAAGTGTCAGTCGGTCGAGACGTGTATGAGGGATTGGAAAGGGGTCCGACGGAGTGGGTAGCACTTTCCGACTGTACTCCACACAGAGCAGTAATCATGGAGGCGGTGTGTGGTGATTGGGAAAGCCCCGCACCTTGACCAGCCATTTGTTTTTTTTGCGCTTGAAATCTTTCGACGTCAGGTTCACCAAGTAAATCACCGGCTTCGCGGTGAGTAACTGGTACGTGTTCAGGTGGTCGATATCCCCGGTACCCCACTGGTCCATCCCGTTGCGGATTTCCTTCCCGCTATCAAGCCAGGCGATGATTTTCAAAACCGTCTCCATCTCGGCTTTGTGCGCTTTCGCCATTTGCGGGTTCTGCGCCGCTCGCTGCGCTTCTTTGTTCATCTTCTCCCGGTGCGAGTTCATGAACTCCAGGTCTTTGATTCGCAGCTCGCTCGTGATGATATCGATATCACCAACCGGGTCCACGCGGTCCTCGACGTGAATCACGTCCGCGTCGTCGAACGCGCGCATGACGTGAAGAATCCCGTCCACGGCTTTGATGTGGGACAAGAACGCGTTGCCCAACCCGGCGCCGGTGCTCGCGCCTTTCACCAAACCCGCGATGTCCACGATCTCCAGGAACGGCTGGACCACGGATTTGGGTTTGTGGTGCTCCACGAGCCAGTCGAAGCGGTCGTCGGGGACGTGTACCCTAGTGCTGTTCGGATCAATCGTACAGAACGGGAAGTTCTCCGCCGGGATTGAGCAGTTGCTCAGGGCGTTGTACAGCGTGGACTTGCCCACGTTGGGCATGCCCACGAGGCCGACCTGGATTTGGTTGGAGGGGGTATTGGTGGGTGGTTAGTGAGTATTTAGTGTGAATGTTGAGGACACCTTGCACGCTACACTTCTGGGGATGTCATGCAGACTGGCTTCAGGATATGAGGCTTGTAGTCGCCAACTTAGCACGTAGTGGTCCTTCTGGGTGCGCGATCGAGGGGAAAACAAAGGCGCGCTATTTCGTCGATCGACCACAGATCATCAACTACCCCTCAACACACGTACCTTGAGGTTGGAGCTGAACCTGCCTAGCGCCCAGGGCCCGAGTTTTTCCTCCTCGACCACCTTCTTGGGCGGCATTTTGGGTGAACGGAAAGGGGGTGGGCGAGTGACGTACGTTGTGGCGGGGCGAGGGGTGGACGGTCGAGACACGCCGCCGACGATTCCAAGAAGGTTCAAAAGACCGAGGCAGCAAAACTCCAAAAGGACTGACCAGGTATTTTACAGCCCTCGCCAACAACTCACACTGCACACTCATACGTAGTAGACCTTTCAGCAAAAAAAAAACTCCCGTAGGGGCAATAAATGAAGGCTAAGAAACACAAATAGGCTCGCGGAATCGAACCGACGACTGGCCGAGCGGCGAGCGCCCGACGCAACAACCGCATACCCAAAAATCCAGAAACATTCACGAAAAAGAAAGATGTATCACAAAAAAGAAAAAGACGCCCCGCCCCACCTCCATCGACCCTCCGTACGATGTAGGACGTCGCCTGTAGCAAAAAGATACTTCCTGCCGGGATCGAACCGACGACCGCGGCGTTATTAGCACCGCGCTCTAACCAGCTGAGCTAAGGAAGCCTATGGGCAGTTCTTCTCCTCCATCCGCAAACGATGGTGGGAAAGTAATTGCCGAAGGGATAGTATGAAATGAATAATACTCGGATTCTGCCGAAGTACTCGGCTTAGCTCTTGTTGGTAGGCGCGTAAAGAAGCGTCTGTTGACATGATCGCAGAAAGAAAGATTAATATAGTAATGGCTATCACGAAACGTACCCCGTTTACACCCTTGTACGCGTGATCCCGCATGCAAATACCACGATGCGGGTAACGCTTTTTATCGGAAGCCCCGAGGCACAACGACGCGCACAACGACACGAACCCTTCACCCTCCACCATGTCTTCCACCGCGTCGGCGGCCACGGCATCTCGCACGCAGAAGCGAGCGCGTGTGACCCGCGATGCTAACGCGGGCGAGGCCATTCCCGGCGTGCTCAACGACGTCGTCATCGCGCGTATCCTCAAACCGGAGTATTTCGACGATCCCGCCGATCTCGCACGGCTCCGCGTGGTGAGCAGTGCGATGCGCGACGCGGTGGCGGCGACGGGGTTTCAGTTTGAGCTTCTTGATGAATATCGTGCCGCGGAGCTCGGACGTTTACGCTCGTTAGAGTACCTTCAAAGGAAAGGTCGCCTGTGGCGTCAAGAGTACCTCTGCGAGGCAGCGGCGAGGAGCGGAAAACTCGAGAAACTGAAGACGTTCCGCCAGAACAATACACCTTGGGGTAAAACGTGTTACGCGGCGGCGAAGGGCGGGCACCTCGAGGTGCTGCAGTGGGCGCGCGCGAACGGCTGCCCGTGGAACAAGGACACGTGCGAGGTTGCGGCGGAGGAAGGGCACCTCGAGGTGCTGCAATGGGCGCGCGCGAACAGCTGCCCGTGGGACGAGAAGACGGGTTACGCTGCGGCGAGGGGCGGGCACCTCGAGGTGCTGCAGTGGTTGCGCGCGAACGGCTGCCCGTGGGACGAGGAGACGTGCGAGGTTGCGGAGCGGCTCGGTTACGTAAAAGCGTAGCCGCGCTCGCGCCAGCGGCCTATCGTGAAAAGAGACAAAGAAAGACGAAACGAACGAAGAAAGAACCCCTGATTCCAAACAAAACACAAAAGACACTTGTGATGATAGCAACTCGATACAGTACAAAACTTACGAAACGCTCGCGCCTCGCGCCGCCGCCGGCGCCTCCGCCGCGGCGGGCGCCTCCGCCTCCGCTTCAGGGGCTAATTCAGGAGCTTCTCCGTCCTCGTCGCGCTCCTCCACCGCATCATCCGCGGAAGGCCCAGCCACGGGCGCCTCGGCGTCGTCGCCGCGCGCCGGTTCCGGTGCGGACGCAAAGGCGTCCTCCGACTCTTTTGCCAGTTTCACCGGCGCCGCCGGTGTCAACGTGGGCAACACCACCGTTTCCGCCGGGGTCAACACGCCATGTTCCGTGCGCCGTGCACTCAACTCCGTGTTGATAGGGTCCTGCGGCCCTAAATACAAACGCCCGGGCGTGCCCGTGCGGTTCCCCCACCGGTCGTCGTGTAAAATCTTTTGGTCCGCGAGGTAGTTCCCTTTCGGGTTGAACGGCTTCGCGCCACTCGGGCTGATTATCACCAAAGGCTCGTAGTCGTCCGAAGTTGCATTATCGGGGGACTGACCTGGAGCTTCTGAGGAAGACTCGGGAGCTTCCGCGGAGGACTCGGGGGCTTCCGCGGAAGACTCAGGAGCTTCCGCGGAGGACCCCGGCGCTTCCGCGTCGTCTTCACTGGACGCCTCCGGCGCTTCCGCAGCCTCCGGCGCCTCCACAGCCTCCTCCGCCGCTGTTTCGTTCGTCCCCAGGTACCCCGCATCCAGTGACACCCTGTCCACGTGTACCCCGAGGCTCCCCTTAACCGCGGGCGTGCCCTTACCGACCTGGTTCGCGTCGCGGTGGCGCACGCCAGTCGCCGCGCTCACCGTGGCGAAGCCGCACACCAGTAACACCAACAGCGCAGCCTGTGAGTTTGGGATCGGAGCCAGGGACGAGGAAGGTACTGCAAAGGTCAGTCTTTCGAGCGGCGTGGGGGGTTAAGCACGCCTGCGTTGGGGGTTACGCACACGCGCATGTCACGAGTCCGTGTTGTCACCCATGCGGCTTCGCGAGATCAGGGAAGGGAAGGGTGGGTGTTGCGTCGGGCCGATGAGAAAAAGACGCACCCCAAACACGACGACGTTCCCTAGTCTCGATCGTCCTCCATCACGCCCGCGCCCACCGCTTTCCCCGCCCTCCTTGTGCAGCAAAGGCAACCGCTCCCCAACCGCCACCGCCACACTAGGAACGTCCCTCAAACGGGGAGTCACCCCGAGGGACTCATCGCCGATGCGCTTGGCGAACATACCGCGCGCCGCGGAGTGTTTGCTTTCGATGGTGTTACCGCGGGAAGAGGTTACTTCGACCAGATCCTGTCGTAAGAATTTTGTTACTCTGAGTCAATAACGCTTTTCTGGGAAGCCTCGACGCACCCCTCGCGCACAACGACGCGCACACGACATCCTTCACATATCCTCCGACGCAGCGCACACCGACGTGACTGCCCCAAGCGGCGATCTCGTGACCGTCACTACTCCCACGAGCCTTGCCGACGCGCAAGACGCGATCCCCGGCCTTCTCGACGACATCGTCGTCACGCACGTTCTCAGATCTGAGAATTTCGACGATCCCGCCGATGTCGCACGGCTGCCAGCGGTGAGCCGCGCGATGCGCGCCGCGATGGCGACGTCGGGGCTGCGGTTTGAGGAGCTTCTTGATGAAAAACGTGCCGTGGAGCTCGGATGTGTAAGCGCGGTGGAGTACCTGCAACGGCAAGGTCGTCTGTCGCGTCAAGAATACCTTTGTCGTGCAGCGGCGAGGAGCGGACAGCTCGAGAAGTTGAAGGTTTTGCGCGCGGACGGCTGCCCGTGGGACTGGTCGACGTGTTCGGCGGCGGCGAAGGGCGGGCATCCCGAGGTGCTGCAGTGGGCGCACGCAAACGGCTGCCCGTGGCACGAGAAAGAGCTGCACATCGCCGCTGAAAACGGCCATGAGGCGATGGTGCGGGCGCTGATCGAGTTGGGCGCAGGCGTCAGCGAGAGAAATAATTACGACGAGACGCCACTATTCATCGCCGCCGTAAACGGCCACGAGACAATGGTGCGGGCGCTGATCGAGGCGGGCGCGCACGTCAAAAAGGGGAAGGATGACCCGTGGGAGGACTCTGGTAGGGACATGACGCCGCTGTACATCGCCGCTGCACAGGGTCACGAGGCGGTGGTGCGGACGCTGATCAATTCGGGCGCGGCCATCAACAGAGGGAACGGTGACGGAAACGACCCATGGACGCCGCTGTACATCGCCGCTAGAGAGGGGCACGAGACGGTAGTGCGGGCGCTGATGGAGGCGGGCGCGGACGTCTGCAATGCGAGGGATGACGGCGTGACGCCGCTTCTTATGGCCGCTCAAAACGGCCACGAGGCGGTGGTGCGGGCGCTGATCGAGGCGAGTGCGGACGTCAACAAGGCGACGGATGGTGGCTTCACGCCGCTGCGCATCGCCGTTCATCATGGCCACGCGGCGATTGTTCAGATTCTCAAAGATGCTGGTGCGGCGTGATGACGGAAACGCTGGCGTGTGTTGCTCCCGAACCGGGTGGATGCGAACTGCGCACGCGTAGTGTTGAGCGAGGAGAGACGAGTGCCATTGAAAAAACATACCACGAAAATACCAAAATTGATGACTCTGAGCATCAAAGTGGCGCGCGCCGGGCTGAAGGAGCCGCGGTTCTCCTTTCCACGATGGCGGGGAAGCGCCTTCCTTTGCTGGCGTTCGTGGCTTCCTTTTTGCTCGCGTTCAACGTGTTCCGCAACCAGAACCACGGCCACTTGCCGCACACGCGGGGGGGGGGGCGGGTCGACCCGACGACCGTGACGACCGCGTCGTTCGTGCCATCGGCTGATGGTCAATCGATTCTCGGCGTGCTTCCCGAGAAGGCGGGTCGATTCAGCACCGGGGATGGTAAACGCCGCGACGACACTGCCTCCGGGACCACGGTCGAGTCCGTGGTGAAACCCCCGAGACCAATACCCCGAGAGGCCACTTCGGGTGCCCAAACCAGCACCGAAACAACATCAACCCACCCGCACCCGTTCCTCCCAAAGCCCCACTCCGAGTACGGCGGCGATGTGGTGAAGTGGGGTTCCACGTTTTTGGTGGATTCGGAACGGGCGTGTCACGACGCGTGCGTGGCGCACGTAAACGACGAGCCAATCGGGTGTAACGTCTGGGTGTACTGCCCATCAATTGACGGGTGCGGTAACGACCAGCCGCACAAGGCGTGCTGGCTGAAACACCAGTCAAGGCCGGAGAACCCGGTGGGGCAGATCGACGACCCGCATAATAAATGGACCAGCGGCTCCATGTCCACGCCGAGCGACACGCGCGGCGAGCGAGGCGTTCACAAAAAGTTCCACGTCGTCGTCACCACCAACGCGAACGTTTACCAGGCCTGGCAGGTACGGGTGATGTACTACTGGTACCTGAAAATGAAGGAGGCGCAAGGGCCAGATGGGCAGATGGGGGGGTTCACGCGCGTGCTGCACGACGACAAAGACGCTCTGGTGGATGAAATCCCGACCTGCGTCGTGGACCGTCTGGACAACGAGTACGGCTTCGTGGTGTTGTCAAGACCCAACGCGTTCGTGGAGTTTTTTAAAAAGTGCGGCGACATCGAGGAGGACTACATTTTGATGGCGGAACCGGATCACCTGTACCTAAAGGTACGCGTCGGGGCTTTCCCAAATCCGGGGACACACTGTTTTACCTCTAACGCTGGTGACTGTTCGGACCGATTACCCTTCCCTATTTACGTAATACACGTGGCCCGAAAGACTGACCCTTTCCTTTCCAAAAAAGCCCCTGGAGAACTTGATGACTGGAAACACACCGGCGGCGTTTCCGTTTTTCTACATTGACCCGAAAAAGTTTCCAAAACTGATCAGAAGATTCGCGGGTGAACATTTAACAGATTCCGAAATCGAACAGATGGACCCTATCGGAAGCTCCCCGGTTTTCATTCACAAGAAAGACCTCGCCACGATCGCGCCTATTTGGCGGGACGTCACGTTGAAAATAAAACAGGACAAAGAAGCGGACAAGGAATGGGGGTGGGTGTTGGAGATGTACGGGTACACGATCGCGGCGAAAATCGCGGGGGTGCGGCACGACCTGGTACGTGTTGCATTTACCAAATCCAAACACTGTTTACCGCCCCTCTTTGACGTCCACTCGTTAAAAGGAAGTGCACTACATACTCACACGTGCACTGTGGAGGCCCGATTACGGGTGACTGTTTGCTCATACACGTTACGAAGCACACCCATACTTGAGACGGAAGAGACTGACCCTTTTCTTTCCCACTCGCAGCGGCCGCAACTCCAGGCGCAACCGCCGTGGGACAAATCAATAGGCGAGTTTTTCATTCTCCACTTCACCTACGGCAACGACTACGACCTGAACGGTAAGTTTACTCCGGGGAAGATTGGACAGTGGCGTTTTGATAAGCGGACTTGGATGAGCTCGATACCGCCGAAAAACTTGCCGCTTCCGCCGGCTGGTTGTGATAACGAGTTGGTGAAGCGGTTAGTGGAGATGGTCAACGAAGCGTCTGCGAACTTGCCTAATTGGGAGAACCCACTGGGGGTGGGGCGAGGGTGACTACCTTCAAATAAATAAGGTAGTACGGATATCATTACTAATAGAGAGGATACCAAATAGCACACCAAAACTTATTGAATCAGCTCTCAGTTTATTTCGTTCCGTCGTTGACACGCCCTCTCGGAAGCCTCGGCCACAACCGCGCGCGCAACGACACCCTCCGAGATGTCCTCCGACGCAGCGCATACCGCCATGACTACCGCGATCGGTGCCATCGCGACTGCCACTACTTCTGAGAGCCTTACCGACGCGGGCGAGGCCTTCCCCCGCCTTCCCGACCACCTCGTCGTCACGCACATTCTGAGATCTGAGTATTTCGACAACCCCGCAGATCTCGCACGGCTCCCAGCGGTGAGCCGTGCGATGCGCGACGCGGTGGCGGCGACGGGGCTTCAGTTTGCGGAGCTTGATGAACATGAAGCCGTGGACCTCGGATGTTCAAGCGCATTGCAGCGCCGGCACCGGCAAGGTCGCCTATCGGGTCAAGAATACCTTTGTTACGCATCGGCGAGGAGCGGACAGCTCGAAGAGTTGACGGTGTTGCGCGCGAACGACTGCCCGTGGGACATAAACACGTGCATGGGTGCAGCAAGTGGCGGGTACCTCGAGGTGTTGCGGTGGTTGCGTGCGAACGACTGCCCGTGGGACATAAACACGTGCATGGGTGCAGCAAGTGGCGGGTACCTCGAGGTGCTGCATTGGGCGCGCGCGAACGGCTGCCCGTGGGACGAGGGAACGTGCACGCGTGCGGCAGAGTATGGACACCTCGATGTGCTGCAGTGGACGCGCGCGAACGACTGCAGGTGGGATGAGGAGACGTGCAAGTACGCGGCGAAGGGCGGGTACCTCGAGGTGCTGCAGTGGACGCGCGCGAACGACTGCAGGTGGGATGAGGAGACGTGCAAGTACGCGGCGAAGGGCGGGAACCTTGAGGTTCTCCAGTGGGCGCGTGCGAACGGCTGCCCGTGGGACGAGGGAACGTGCACGCGTGCGGCAGAGTATGGACACCTCGATGTGCTGCAGTGGGCACGCGCGACCGGCTGCCCATGGGACGAGACAACGTGCACCTGGGCGGCGATAGGCGAACACCTCGATGTGCTGCAGTGGGCGCGCGCAAACGGCTGCCCGTAGGACTGGCGCACGCGCCTTGCTGCGAGGGGAAATATTGAAACACTGAAGTGGGCGGTGGCGAACGGCGTACCCGAATATCCCGGACGGGTGACAGGGTGAGAAGGGACGCGGCGGCCTGAAAAATCCGTCCCTGTTACTACGGGACGAATGCATGTACTATACCTAAAGGTATTACGAATGAATGTACTATATTACTGGTACTTACTACTACAACATCCCCAACTACCCCATCACCGTTTCAGCACCAACTCTCTGCTCGCCCCCTCTCTCCACACCAAGCACGCGTTGAGCAGCGGTACCTTGCACGGCGAGCCGTTGACTTTGTCGCGGTCTTTCCGCGACCGGCAAACATCCGCGGTCGGGTTGCGGGGACAAATAGCGGTTCGCAGCGCGGCGTCCGGGTCTTCTTCTTCTTTTCTATTTTTTGTTTCATTCGCAGGAGTTACTTGTACACCCAATACTCCCGCTGATATCAGCTCGTTTCGTGTCGAGACGCATGTTGGGTCGGACGCGCACGCGAGCGGGGATTGGGTTTTTGTCGATTGGTCATCAGCACTTTTTGTTAATGACGAATCCTCAACGATGGAGGACTCGTGCGTATAGCTCATAGTGTCGCTGTCATCCGCGAACGCCATAGAAGGCAGCGTCGTCCACACTAGCGCCAGCACCGCGGCCGCGGCGCACGTCACGACCGCGACAGGGATGGAGGTGGGGACTGACCACGGTTCGCAGCGACGGGTCTTCGGCGTCGGGGTTTCGGAACGTGTCGAGGTTTGCGCGGAGCAGCGGTTAACCTCGGAACGATTTTTTCCATGTCGTTTGGGTTGTGACCACACACAGGCTCCGGGGCGGCGTCGCCGGTCCGAACCAGGTGAAACACGCGCGACGCCGCGTGTGATGACAACAGTCGCGAGGCACCACACGGGCGCCATGGTCGCGCGGAGTGAAGTACTCGCACCGGGAAGAGAAGGTCGTTGCCGAGGTTTCAGTGCCGTGTTTGAGGATGAAAAACAATTATTCTTTTTTGCCAGCAAAAAGCTACGACACCGACACGTCGCCATCCCCAGAACAGGCCGCGCTTCGAGTCGCCGTCTCGCGCCTCCATCGTCGACCACCCGGCGTTCCGCGTGTAGAGCATGTCCCTCTCCGTGGCGTACGCCGCGAGCTCCAGTTTCGCCGCACCTCGCCGCGACTCGGGGTGTAATGCGACGCGGCGTTGTTTTCGCCGAGGAAGGCGCGTGCATGTGGTGACTCGCGCGGAGGCCTCGCCTAGGGTGCCTCCTAGTGCGATGGACACGCTTCTCGGCGCCAAGATCTTGGCGCCGGACGGCGGCGGCGACGCCTCGATTCGCGGCTCCGTGTCCAAGTACTACGGCGAAACCTTGCGGAACTCGGACGACCTCCTGACGTCCGCGTGCTGCACGCCCGCGGACCAGATCCCGAGGGCGGTGAGGGATGCGCTCGTGTTGGTCCCTGATGAAGTCAAAGCCAAGTACTACGGCTGCGGCTCCCCAACCCCATGCGGCATCGAGGGGCTGCGGGTGTTAGATTTGGGGTCGGGCAGTGGCAGGGATGTGTTTGTCGCGGCAGCGCTGGTTGGCGAACACGGAAGCGTGGTTGGAATCGACATGACGGATGAACAGTTGGACGTGGCGCGGAAGTACCAACAAAGCTATTGCGTCGAGACGCTCGGGTACGAAAAGCCCAACGTCCATTTCGCCAAAGGCACGATCGAGGACCTTTCCAGCATCACGCTGGAAGACGGCACAGCGAGTGGCATCGACGATTGTTCCGTGGACTTGATAATCAGCAACTGCGTGATAAATCTTTCGCCCGATAAAAACGCGGTGCTAACCGAGGCGTTTCGCGTCCTGGAAAACGGCGGCGAGTTTTACTTCTCCGACGTTTATTGCGACCGGCGCGTGCCCGAGGAGCTGCGGTCGCACACACAACTCCTGGGCGAGTGCTTGGGGGGCGCCATGTACACCGAGGACTTCAAAAGGCTGTGCCACGCGACCGGGTTCGCGGACCCGCGGGTTTTGGCGGGCCACGCCATCGAGGTGCGCGTTGGGCCTTTCCCAAATCCAGGCACTGTTTGAAGCCACGTATGGAGTGCAGTTACGCAAGTCTTACCACTACAATAAGTGCACCAGAGTACAAGACTGATTGCCCACTGTATAAACCGCCCAATACAAGACTCAAGACTGACCCTTTTCGTTCCCAATCGCAGGTGCGCGACGAAAAACTGAAGGACCTTTTGGGCGAGGCGAAGTTTTACAGCCTGACCTACCGGCTGTTTAAGCTACCACCCGGTCGTCTTGAAACCCTGTGCGAGGATTACGGCCAGTACGCGGTGTACAAAGGAACCATCGAGGGAAACAAAAACGCGTACGTTCTGGACGACCACCACCGGCTTGAGAAAAACAAGCCGTTTCTGGTGTGCGGGAACACGGCGGCGATGCTCGGTGAGACGTGGCTGGGGAAACACTTTGAAATCGTGGGCGACCGGAGCACGCACTTCGGTTTGTTCGACTGCGGGCCCTCGCCGGTGGCGTGGGCTGGGGCTGGAAACGCACCCGTGGGGGGGGCGTGTTGCTAGTGAAAAGGACGTTGTTGTTCGACACACAAAGCAAAAGACTTTTGTTTAGCTCGATCCCGGACGTTGTAAAAAGACAAATCGAAAGACAAAAGCCTAAGCACATCACGGTCTCGGCAAAAAGCAAACGCTCAAAGTAGGTTTTGGGATACAAAACATGGCGGGTACATTAGGGTACATAAAGCTCATTTTACCTACCCTCAGTACATAGTACTACATCGCGCGCTCGTCTCTTGTCGTGCATCTCTTCGCGTACATGTCGCGTGCGCGGTTCGCTTCCGCCCGGTTTGCGAGCAACACGCGCCGGCGTTTCCGTGGTCACACCGCGCCGGCATCTTTGAGAATCTGAACAACCGTCTCGTGTCCGTGTTGAGAGACGACGAACAGAGGCGTTGCGCCGGCATTAATTTCCTTATCGACGTCCGCACCCGCCTCGATCAGCACCCGCACCACCGTCTCGTGGCCATGTTGAGCGGCGACGAACAGCGCTGTCTCGCCGTCATTATCCGCCTTGTTGACGTCTGCACTCGCCTCGATCAGCGCCCGCACCACCGACTCGTGGCCATCGTGAGCGGCGACGTAAAGCGGCGTCACGCCGCTGTCCCTTTCCTTATCGACGTCCGCGCCCGCCTCGATCAGTGCCCGCACCACCGTCTCGTGGCCATGTTGAGCGGCGATGAACAGCGGCGTCTCGCCGTCATTATCCGCCTTGTTGACGTCTGCACTCGCCTCGATCAGCGCCCGCACCATCGACTCGTGGCCATCGTGAGCGGCGACGTAAAGCGGCGTCACGCCGCTGTCCCTTTCCTTGTTGATATCCGCGCCCGCCTCGATCAGTGCCCGCACCACCGTCTCGTGGCCATGTTGAGCGGCGATGAACAGCGGCGTCCCGCCGTTATGCCTTGCCTTGTTGATGTCCGCGTCCAACTCGATCAGCGCTCGAACCACCGCAATGTGCCCCCTTCGCGCGGCCATGTAAAGGGGCGTCGCGCCGTTTTCCTCCGCCTTGTTGATGTCCTCTCCCGCCTGGATCAGCGCCCGCACCACCGTCTCGTTGCCCTCTTGAGCGGCGACAAACAGCGGCGTGTATCCGTTACCCGCCGCCTTGTTGATATCCGCGCAAGCCTCGATCAGCGCCCTCACTACCGCCTCTTGGCCGTTTTGAGCGGCGATAAACAGCGGCGTCACGCCGTCATTATCCGCCTTGTTGACGTCCGCGCCTGCCTCGATCAGCGCCCTCACTACCGCCTCGTGGCCGTTTTGAGCGGCGATGGTGGTCAGCTCTTTCTCGTCCCACGGGCAGCCGTTTGCGCGCACCCACTGAACCACCTCGATGTGCCCGCCCATCGCCGCTCCATAGCAAGTGCCCTCACTTCACAGGCAGCCGTTCGCGCGCGCCCACTGCAGTACCTCGAGGCGTCCGAACTGCGCCGCAAACGAGCATGTATTTGCATCCCACGGGCAGTCATTTGCGCGCGCCCACTTCAGCACCTCGAGGTGCCCGTGCTGCGCCGCCATCTGGCATGTAAACGTGCTCCAGGGACAGCCTTTCTCACGCGCACACTTCAGCGTCTCGAGTTGCCCGCCGGCTGCCGCGTTTGCGCACGTCCACTTGTTCCACGGGCAGTCGTTCGCGCGCGCCCACTGAAGCACCTGGAGGTGCCCGCACATCGCTGCCGCAGCGCACGTGCTTATGTTCCACTGGCAGCCGTTCGCGTGAGCCCACTGCAACACTTCTAGGTGCCCGCCCAACGCCGCCACAGCGCACGTGTACTCGTCCCACGGGCAGCCATTCGCGCGCAAAACCTTCAACTCTTCGAGCTGTCCGCCCCTCGCCGCTGCCTGACAAAGTTATTCTTGACGCGACAGGCGCCCTCTCCGTTGCAGGCGCTGCACCGTACTTAAGCATCCGAGGTACACGGCACACTTTATATCAAGCTCCTCAAACCGAAGCCCCGTCGCCGCCACCGCTTCGCGCATCGCTCGGCTCACCGCTGGGAGCCGAGCGAGATCGGCGGGGTCGTCGAAATGCTCAGATCTGAGAACGTGCGTGACGACGATGTCGTTGAGAAGGCCCGGGATGGCCTCGCCCGCGTTCGCCTTGTTGGCCGCGTTCGCATCGCGGCGCTCGCGCTTTTCCTTTCGCGCGCGAGCTTTCTTACCGGACATCGCGTTGGAACAGTGGGTGGTGTCGTGTGCGCGTCGTGCGCGCGTGGTTGTGCGTCGAGGCTTCCGTGAGAGCTGAATGTTCGTCTCCTTGGTTCTTCAGAAAAAAGCAACGAATGGCCAAAATCATCAAACCCGATTTCCAGTTTTCATCGGTCTCAGTTATCAGTAGTTCAAATACAGGCTTCAAAGTTCCATTTCGACCGATTTGTTTGACCGCGGGAGTCCCGGTCAAGCCCGGTTCGTCTCACACATCTCGCTTCACGAGGTGCCGAGGTCGTCGCGTTTTTTCCATCAAATCGAGAGGCGCCACGTCCATTTGGAGCGGCGCGTCCGGTGGCGCGCTCGGGAGGTGGCCCATGGAGGCGGCGCGGGCGCTTCTCGGGGGCATCGCGGCTGCCGTATCAGGGCGAGCTGTGTCCGGTTCGGCGGCGTCCGGGCCGGGCACGCCCCGGTGGCGAGAGCTTCGCCCGGGGTACAATCGGTTGGACAGGCGTTCGGCAGGCGAAGCACGATTTGCTGTGGCACCTCGCGCAGGCGAGGTGCGGTGCTTCGCGAGGGACTCGGTGCGGTGGTTCGCGGGAACGCCGACGAAGGGCTCGGGCTGGCGCGGGTCGCACGTCCTGCCCACGACATGTCGAAGAGGAGCACGGGTCACGACGAACTCTGTGGCCGACGCGACCGGTGGGGACCCGGGAGATGACAAAACTCGGTCGCCGCCAAGCCGGCCACGTCGCGGCCGAAACGTCCGGTCGTCCAGCGCATCTCCGGGGTCGTCGTTCTCGGAAACCGCAGCAGCAGACACGGCGCCCACGCAAAACACGCGCGCCGCCGCTGCCGCGAAACGCCTCCGGTCAACAAACATGAAGAGCCCGGCCGCGACCAAGGCGCTGTCCAGCGTCCGGGCCACCGCGGGGGCGGGCGCGCGCGTGGGCAGGGGCGAAGATGGCCGAGGCGGATTGTCGAGGGAGAGGGAAAATGTTTACGAGTCCGAGCCGCCGCGGGAACGGGTTCCCAACGACCGCGCTTCGCATAGGGAAACCGAGGTTGGAAACGCCACCGTCAACTCCTTACCAACCCTGCGCAAAGAAGCGTCCACTATTTTGCGAGCGCTGGGCGCGGCGAGGGCGGCCCCGGGCGGTTTGAGGGGCGCGTTCGGCAACGATGCCGATTTGCCGTTTCGGGTACTCGACGCGCTGTGCGGGGCCGGGATGGTGGTGCAAGCCTCCTCGCTTTTAAGAGAAGCCATTGCGGTGAAGGTCCCACTGAAACCAGATGCGCTGGAGTGCGTGGTGCGCCACGCCGCGCTCGCCGGGCGTGCGCGCGAATCCGGCGCGCTCGCCGCGTTTTGCGAATACAGAGCCAACGCGATGGGCGCTGGCGGGAAATCTGACCCCCAGACCCGAACCCAACTCCCCACGCTCCGCACGTACACGGACTTGATCAGCGCGCTTGGCAAGGCGGAGGCGCGGAGGCGGCGGCGGCGGAACGGGGCGGTAGGGTCGTCTGATGTACGCGGATCGGACGCTTCGGCGACGTACGAAACGAACACGTCCGATTCTTCGGGCGAGCTCGTTTCCTCGGTGTCGGTGGCCTCGTCGGCCTCGGTATTGACCCTCAACGCCAACACGGTCACCGCGATTGAGGTGTGGGAAGTGCTACTTCTCGATTCGCGATCCAACACAAACCTCACCCCCGACGGCGCCGCGTACACCGCCGCGGTGGCGGCGCACCTCGTGTGTAACAACGCAGAACAGGTACGGCCGTAGGGGCTTTCCCTGCAATCCCGCCTCAACGTTTTATCTCTCAGCTGGTGACTGTTCGGACCGATTACCCTGACTGTTTGTCCATACATCGTCCAATACACGCGATATACTCGTCCTGCGAAGGGACGTGGTACCTCTGCCCTGAATGTTCAGACCGATTACGGTGACTGTTGACCAGGCCATCGTCCAATACACGCGATACACAAGACGTTGACCACTTTCTTTTCACAACCTCAGGCTGAGTTGTTGACTCGCGAAATGCGCCGCGCGGGGGTGGAAGCGGGTCCGCGGTTGTACAACGTGTTGATGACGCACAGGGGGTTGGTTAACGACCTTGATGGGATCAGACGAGTAGAGCGGCAGATGCGCATCAGCGGGGTCCGGCCGAACTCGGCGACGCACGGCGCGAGGGTCGCGGCGTACGCGCGGTGCGGGGAGCTGGTTCTCGCGGAGAGGGCGCTTGAAAGGTACGCATCGGGGCTTTCCAAAATCAGGCGGCACGACGTTTACGGACCCTCTTTGAGTGCACTAACTGTACGACTCAAGACTGACACTTCTTTTCATTCATATCAGCGGTCGGAACGACCCGCGGCCGTACGCGCGGCCAACGGTCCGGGCTTACACGGCGCTGGTCCAGGCGCTTGCGAAGAAGGGGAACGTTGGGGAGTGCCGCCGGTGGCTGAGCGAAATGAGTAACGACGGCGTCACGCCAAACGCGCACACCTACACTGTGGTGGTTGACGGTTTGGTGAGTTTCGGGGACGCGAAAACAGCGGAGTCGGTGGTACAAGAAATGCGAATCGCGGGCGTGGAACCAACCGCGGTGACCTACAACTGCTTGCTGAGACGCGTTAAGGCAGGCGGTGGCGGCGCGGGGGTTGGTGATGACGATACTTCAACGCGCGACGATGATAGTGGGAAGGAATCACGCGAAGGTGCCACGGGTAATACCGCTAGTACTACGGGTACTACTGCTAGTACTATAGGTACTACTGCTAGTACTACGGGTGCCACTGCGGCTACTACCACCACCACCACCACTCCTCGTCCCTCGGAGTCCCCTCGCGTGCGTCTAGCCCGGGCGAAGCGCGTTTTAGCGGAAATGCGCGAGTTCGGCGTCGCCACCACCGTCGTGACGTTCAACACTTTAATCGACGCGTGCGTGGACGCGGGCGAACCGACGGAGCAGATGTTTGGTATTTTGAGTAACCTAATCGCGGCGGGGCACCGGCCTGACGTGGTGACGTACACCACCTTGCTGAAGCACTTCTCACGTGAGGGCGACGTCGTCGCCGCGAGGTGGCTGATGAGAGAGATGGAGACTGATTCCAGGGTTGTCGTGGACCTGTCCGCGTTCAACGCCTTGATTGACGCGTTTACGCGGAAAGGCTTGACAAGAGAGGCGGTTGACACCGTGGCGAAAATGAAAACGGCGGGGCACGTCCCGGACGCGGCGACCTACGGCGCGCTCCTGGACGGGTTCGCGCGGGTCGGCGACGGCGTCTCCGCGAGTAGGCTATACCACGCGCTGAAGGGGAAGGGAAGTTCTGGCAACGGCAGACAATGGAGGCCATCTTGGTCCGACACTTCTGACGAACAATTCCTCGAGGTTACCCCTACCGCCCCGTCTCCCGACTCGCGCATGCGCTTCGCCGTGGTCGCCGCGTGCGCGCTTGGAGTTGCGCTCGGCACGGCTGATCCGGAAGACGCACAGGGAGTTGTGGAAGGAATCATCGCGGACGCGGCGGCGTTAGGGGTGGAGCCTAAACCCGCCCAAGAGGCGATTGCGCTGCGGCAAAAGTGGGGAAAAGAAAGTGTCATGGGACAAACCGTGGCGCGCTCGTCTTCGGCGGGGTCGGCGTACGGAGCCAACAGGCGTCACATCGCCGGGGGTTCTTACCGCCCAGCGGGCGATTCCGTCGCGTTTAGCGGGTCACGAAAAGACCGACGCCGCGACGCGCGCGCGGCGGGGGGCGACGCTGTACGCGGGATTGGCGGGCGAATTGAAAAAAACGTGGTCGACGCAAACGCACAAATCGGATCGCGCGACGAAACCTTCGGCGTCACGCGCTCCGGGTTCGAGATGTGGAAACACTGGCTGGGTTTGCCGAGCCGGTACTACGTGGAGGAATCAGGGGTAAACGGACCGGGAGTAGGCGGTGGCGGTGCCAACACCAAGGGTGACGCCAAAGCACCGTTGACGGTCGCGGAGAACGCTTTGGCGAAACGTCGACTCGAGACGTCGTCGGAGTCGTCGGAGTCGTCTTCGCGAAGTTTCGAACCTTTCGAAATTGACACTTCGGAAAAGAAAAAGTACACGCGCACCGAAATCGCGCGCGCCGTCGCGACCCTCCGCGCCGCCGCGTCCAAGAAGTTCCCAAAGGACCCGGAAAGCGCGCTGCGGCTTGCGCTGGACGCGTCTGCGGGAGGGGACACGAAACGGTTCAGCGCGGACGACGACGAGGAAGACGAGGTTTATTACGGAGGCAGCAGGGATTGGTAAAAGTGTGTAGTCTATGTATTACTGAAAATTTTCGAGTTTAGTTCTTTTCTTGTCTTTTTCACTTGGCCGGCGACGCGTACAAGGTGAAGTCCAGCACCCAGGGCGGGGGTTGGTTCTCGAGACGGACGGGCATCGCGCGTTCGATCACCGCGGTTATGAGGGGGGACAAAGCCACGCCGCCCACCGCGGATAAACTTTGAGCTAGGGATTCGCTCGAGCCGACCAAATACCTGCGATTGTAAAGGAACCGTGTCAGTCTTGTATGGGCAAACAGTGTGTCAGGATTTGGGAAAGGCCCAATACGCACGTCTTCCCAAGCCAAACCCCACACCCGACGTGGCGAACTTCGTCCCGGAACGCCCCGAAATCTGTCTGCCCGGAGTAGTCGATTATCAAAGCGGGAAGGCCGTCGAAGGTAGACACGCCGACGTACGCCTGGCACGATAAAAGCCGAAAGTGTCAGTCTCTCGTGATGTGTACGAGGGATTGGACAGGGTGCCGTAGTACTGTGTCAATTTACCACAGTACTGGTAAGAGTTACCAGTATGAGTAATCAGTCGTGGTAATCGGGCCGATCAGGGAGGCGGAACGTGGTGATTGGGAAATCCCTTACCTTGGCGGGCGCGGCGATGCGCTCGGTTTCGGCGGCGGTTTCGTTTCCGGGTTCGCCACTCGGGGTTTGCCCGATGCGGTTCTTGACCTGCGATTGCGAAGGAAAAGGGTCAGTCTTGAGTCTCGTGTAGTGGTAAGACTTGCGTCACTGCACTCCATACAGGGCATCAAACAGTCGGCGGGATTTGGGAAACGCGCGACACGTACGTTCGCCACGAGCGGTACGGTGATCGAGTCCGGCATCGCGTTCCCGTCCGCGTCCGTGGGGGTGACCGGATCGGTGGTGTCATCGTCGAAGCACTTCCCTCGCCACGGCAGGGTAGCGGCGACCCTGCCGAGCGGGTCGTTTTCGCGTTTCATCGTCGGTATGCACCCGAAATTGCACCCGGTCGGGGTTCGCAGCGGGCCGTTCGTGGTGTACGGGTCAATCAACCCTGAGTTGGCCAGTACATTGATTGCATCCAACCCATCCTCGAGTGGTGTGATTTCCGTACCCGCCGCGGCGTAAGCGGCGTCGAAGCCGTCCCACGCAACGGTGGCGTTCACGGCGCATGCCGCTGTTTTCAAAGCAGTCAGGTCGGTGAACCCTGAGGTGCACGTGGCAAAAGTTTCCGTCGTCGACGCCGCGTTCACCGCGTCCACCAGTGTTTGGCCGAACGACGTGCTGTCCACCGACGAGACGTTGGAAAGCACGTCCGCCGCGTCCGCGGCGGCGTCAAGCACCACGGGGCGTAACGCGGGACCTTCTCGGCGTGCTTTGCTGTTCAGGGTGGAGCCGGCCAGGTTCTTGGTTGCTTCCTCGCAAACCACGCCCGGGGCGTGCAACGCGAGAAGAGAACCGACCGCGATGAAGCAGCTTCGGAGGGAGATCGTGGGTGGGTGGTGGTGCGGCGAGGGGTGAGGCATGGCGGGTGACGTGTGGTGGGGGCAGCGCACGTGGAAGTGGTGGACCTTTGAGACAAAAGAGGATAAGAAACGAGGAAACGAAAGGTGCACAGCGCGTGCTGCCCAGTCGAGGCTTCCCAGAAATGGCCTCGTTTTTTGGGAAAGCAGAATCAACTTTTTACAGTTGCGCAAATCGTAGTAGGAAATACAATCGTCTAGCCAGCTAGTCGTCCTCGTTCGTTCGCTCCAGCGCGTCCATGATGTCGTGCGCGATGAAATCCACCGCGTTGTGGTCGAACCCCATGGCGACCCACCAAGGCGAGGGGTGGGTTTTGTTTCGGGAGTTACCAAACCCGGGCGGGTTATCCGGGTCCACGAAATCCAACCTCTGGTCAAAATCTTTGTTTTCGGCGGAGTGTTCCGTCCCACGGACCACCCACTTCGTGTCCGTCCCGTCTTTGTGCATGCGCAGCGACACGTCACACAACACGCCCGCGACTCGAATCGACGCGGCACACGCGTCACCTGCGATTTGAAGCGGCGTTTTTTGTGACAAATCGAGCACCAAGTCCCGGACGTTGTCGAACAAAAGGGACGATGGAACGCCGTCGAAAGAAACGTCGTCCGCGTCGTCTTGCGATAAATAAAAGAAAGTGTCAGTCTTTCGTAACGTGTACGAGTAAACAGTCAGAGGTAATAACCGTCCCTTCGTCAGGACGAGTATGGGCAAACAGGGAGGCCGGGATTTGGGTTGGGAAATACGCATAGAGTGTATTAGTAAACAGTCAGAGGTAATAACACGCACCTTCGATCACGCCGTCGTACAGCCGCTTCGCGAGTTTCGTGCGCGACAAATGCGTGTCGAACAGCAAATCCGTCAAACCCGTAAACGCGATTTGCGCCACGTGTTTCGGCAAGCCTAATGTTTTGAACAGGTTCAATAAAATGCGATGCGGGTTCAACACGTTGACCCGAGAATCGAGGGCGAATAGTAACAGTTGTTCCGTTTCCAGAATCGCGGCTTTTGTTTTGTAATACGCCTCGCCAACCACGGGCGACGCGAGCTTCGCGTTTGGGTCGGGTTCCGAAGCATCAGCCTGGGCGGTAACGGCTGCGAGGGTGGTTTTGGTGTCGGTGCCGGTGCTTGGCGCAGCGGCGCCGCTCGGCGTGCGGCGTTCGGTCACGCGTCGCGCCAAAGCCGCCGCCTCTTCCCGTTTCGCCTCAGCCTGTTTCTTTAAAACTTCAGCCTCCTCCTCCTTTTTCTTTAAAACGTCAGCCTCCTCCTTTTTCTTCGCCTCCTCAAGCGCCTTCGCTTCAGCCTCTTCCTTTTTCTTTAAAGCTTCAGCCTCCGCCTTTTTGTTCGCCTCCTCAAGCGCCTTCGCCTCTTCCTCGCGTCTACGCGTCTCTTCCTCCTCCGCCTTCTTTTTCTTCGCCTTCGCCTCCTCAAACGCCTTCGCCTCTATCGCCCGTACGCGCGTCTCTTCGCTTTTCGCCCACCGCGCCGCGGCGTTTACGCGCGCGTCTTTCGGCCCGAAACCCTGTTTCTTGAGTAACTGCGTTTCGGTCATGAGAAACGCGTACTTCGCTTTCGCGACATCGATGGGATCGGGGGGTGGGTTGGGTTGCGCGGGCGCGTTTGGGGGTTCGGCGGACGCGGCGACGACGCGCTCCGGCTGTGTCGCCGCTCCTTCCCCATCCGTATCCCCCGTGGCCGTACCCTGGGTCGTGCCACTTTGGGTAGCGTCACCCGCGTTCTTCGTCCGGCCTTCAGTCGGAACCGCCGCAGCCTCAGGCGTGCCACTTTGGGTAGCGTCACCCGCGTTCTTCGTCCGGCCTTCGGTCGGAACCGCCGCAGTCTCAGGCGTGCCACTTTGGGTAGCGTCACCCGCATCCTTCGTACGGCCTTCAGTCGGAACTGTCGGAACCGCCGAAGCCTCAGTCGTAGTATTTTCCGGAGCATCACCCGCATCATTCGTATGAACACTAGTCTCAGCAGAGGTATTACCTCTGGTCGGAGCTGTCGTCCCACCCGCCTCTTCCGTGAGCCGATCTGTTGTATGTTCCTCAGTCTCCTCGGTTTCTTGTTTCCGTTTCCTAGTAACCACCCGAGGCGGCGCGCCGATGCCTTTCGGAACGAACGGCGCAACTCCCTGGTTGAGTCGTCCAGACAAAAAGCGCACGTCTTCGGCGCTGTGGAACAGGAAACTCCGCTCGCGGTGTAACACCCCCGGGTCGCCCACAAGCGGGTGTAACACTCGCTGCAGCACGTTGACGATGTCACTAATACGAGTCGGTCTTTCTTCTATCTTTGATGCTAGGAAAATACACGCCGGGATTACGGTTTGCGGCGATTGCGTCGCGTGCCGATTTTCGCGCCGCGCGTAAAACGTGACCAGAAAAACAAGCGCCGTGGTAATCATGCCCCCGGGCAAACCGAGAACCTCCGCGACGACGCGAAGGCACCGCGCCGCGTTCTGCGTGCACTGCGACTGGGAAACGACCGTTTCGTCGGGGCCAGCCGTTTCGTTGCCGTCACATACCGGCGTGCACGGCGACCTCGTTCGCGCGCGGGTTTCTCGTGAAAGATCTGCGGTGGCAGGCGACGCTTGCTTGACAATCGGAAGAGACTGCAAACGCCCATCCCCGCGTTCCATCGCCGCGTTCCGTGACTCAACCGTGTTCCAAGTTTGTCTTTCCATTCGCCTGGCTGTCTCACGACCGCCGGGTCATGTCCGAAATCTCTCCGGGAACGACGAGGCCTCGTTTCCCACGCAGGCGCGCGCGTTGCGGTCTACCACTGATGACGAGAAGACAAAAGTTGCTGCTTGAGTTGGAAGTCGAAGAGGTCGATTTGACTTTTAGTGCTTTGCCCGACTCACGACTGAAAGACATGGAGGCCTTTCCGTCGCGCCACCGCCTCGGCACAACGCGTGGCGTCGCGCGCGGCGAGTTCGTGGGTGAGTCGCAGAGTCGGTTGGACGTGCGGTGAGGCGAGTTCCCGTTCTCTGTCCGCGTGCGCTTTGATATCAGCGCGAGCTTTGCAGACCAAGGGGTGCCAAGCGACAAGGAGACTCGCTTCCGACTGAACCTAAACCCTCAGGTTTGCGATCTTTGCCGTCCAGGATGAGCGCGACCTCCATGGACAACGCGTGGAACGACAACACCAGCGGGTTGAACCCGAAACAGGTACGGGCTTTGATTGGTGTAACCGCCAGACGCGCTTCGCGTGACTGCGAAGTCGCTGAACTGAAACACACGTCACACGACACACCATCGCGCGCGCGTCTCGGGCACGACGAAAGCACTCGGCCACCCTATCCAGGCGGTTGTGTTTGCGAAAAGCTTTTTTGACTGTTTTTTTTTTGGGTACTGGGAGGTTTCGTATCCGTCGACTCACCGTCCCATAAAACTACCCTAATACCCTGCCCACGTCTCACCTTCCATTCACAAAACCAAAAAAACGCAGGTCCCCACCCTGGTGTTGCGTTCGGTGGAGAACGCGCGGACCGCGCTTGAGGGCGGCGACTGCGACAAGGCGATCAAGATGATGCTTTCCACGGACAAGCTGTGTTCCAAGGTAGTGGCGCCCCCAACTATTCACGGCCTCGCGATGCGCGTGCTTTCCGACGCGTACGTGGCGAAACAGGACTTACCGAACGCTAAAAAAGCTCTAGAAAAAGGCCTAGCCTTGTGCAAACCTCACGACGGCAAGGCTGGTATGCCCGAATTCATGAAAAGGGATTTGAACGGCCGGATGGGTGACCTGTTGATGGCGCTCGGGGAGATTGAAAAAGGCGAAGGCGACGTGCAGCTCGCGGCGCGGCACATGAGGCAAGCCGCGGAGCGGTTCGAAACCCTAGGGCAAAACGAGTTCGTCGCCGCGACCTTGAACCGAGTCGCGCTGTGCTTGATGGAACAAGGGAAACACGGAATGGCCCTTGATGAGTTAAAAGAAGCGGAGAAACACGGCACGGGGAACGAACACGAAGGTGCGTGTTTTATTTTTCGTATCCGCAACACACTGTTTCTGCCGCCCCTCTTCGAACGCACTACTCGTGACGTATGTAGCAGTTGCCAGTACTAGTAACGTGTACCAGTACTGGTAACACTACTAGTAACACTACTAGCAACGCCACCCGTAACACTACCCGTAACCTTTACCACTACTCGCAACTGTTACGAACCCACACTCGCGACTCTCTGACTGACCCTTTGTTTTACCCATCGCAAGCCGCGCTTTTAAGTAGCACGTTGTCGTTTAAAGGAAAGTGTTTGCACGCGCTTGGTAACGTGGACGAGGCGCGGGAAAACACAACAAGGGCGTTGCAGTACGCCATGGCGTGCGGCAACGAACCTGTGATTCACGAGTGCCAGGATTTTCTGAGTGCGACGCAGGGGGAGAGTAAGGTGGACGAGGGGGCGTTTCTCTAGTGTTTAGGGAGCGGCGAGACACGGTATTAATAACAAGGATTTATTAAGACTGACTCGGAAGACAATTTGCCCTAGGATGAATAACAGAGAGTAGAAGTGACTACTCGAAATACTGATTCAGGTACCAAACTCAAACTGTTTAAAGGCGTACGGATCTAGCCGCACTAGTTAGCTCAATGTTCGTAAGAAAAAGAAAAGAAAAAAGAGTGACTCGGAAAACACACCCGTCTGCCGACTTCCGACACAAGCTGCGCTGACATTTCAGCGACCGAGACAAGCGAAGCGACGCGTCAGACAACAGGAACATCCTCCCTTTCATTAAAACCGCGTCAATACGCAACCCTAACCATCACTCACTCCAATCACTCCAAGCCGAAAGCAAAAACAAACGTAACTAGTTTTCCTTGCGCTTCTCCAGCTCCTCCACGATGGACATGCGCAAGCCCTTGCCCTTGGGCAGTGAGACCATGGGCTTGTTGCCGGTGCCGATGACGAACACGTTTTGCGACCGCGTGGCGAACTCGTGTCCGGACGCGTCTTTCACGTGCACCACTTCGAAGGACCCCTTGTGCTTTTCGCGCCTGGTGATGATCCCGACGCGCCCGGCGTTGCGACCGCCGGTCAACATCACGAGCGCGCCGGCGTCGTACTTGATGAATTCGGTGATCTTGTTCGTGGCGATGTCAACCATCACGGTGTCGTGCTCCTTGATCAGGGGATCAGGGTACCGAATCGTGCGCCCGTCGTGAAGGTTCACGCACGGCACGCCCTTGTCCCCGAGCCTCTTCTTGCTCACTTTGCACAGCTTGTACTGTTGGTGGTAAGGTAAGAAAAGGGAGGGTCAGACGTGACGTGTGATGGAAGGGAAGTTTAAGGGTGAACAAACACGCAATCGGGGACGTGAGAAAGCGGAAGCGATGGAGCCCTGGGCGTCACTTCGCGAAGAGACGCGCGCCCGTCTGAAAACATTAGGGTTCCGACGATTCGACGAATCAGAGGTGCCGCGCGCGCGCGCGGCGCGTCTGCGGCGATACCCCATCCGTCCTGGAAGCGCAGGGCAGGTATGAGCACCCGCGAAACACCGGAACGACGGAACCAGTCGCACCAACCGCAATCCCGTCGGCCCGAAATTCCGATGCGCACCGAGCTACGCTTCTCTGCTTCGAGACGCGCCCCAGTCCAAAAAAACCACATGCATGCGCCGCTCGTCCGCCCGCTCCGAAAAAAACCCGTGCCGATGCCGCGCGGGTACGTACCTGCGCCTCCAGCGCGGTGATGCGGTGCACCACGAACCTCCCTTTCTGGTCGTAGATGATCCTGAAGTGCTCGTCCGTCTTGTCAATTGACACCACGTCCATGATCCCGGTGGGGTAGCACTTGTCCCGGCGGGTTTTGCCGTCGACCTTCACGAGGCGTTGTTGCAAGATGGTCGTCACTTCCTTGTAAGTAAGCGCGTACTTCAGCCGGTTCCGCAGAATAAGGCACAGGGGAAGGCACTCGCGTTGTTTGTGAGGACCAGGTGACGGCTTCGGGGCGAACACCCCACCCAGCTTGTCAAGCATCCAGTGAGACGGGGCATTGAGCCGCTTGAGGTGCTTCTTGGGTCCGCGAGGCCTGGGGATGACGGGAAAACGGGATCGCGTGAGTAGGGTTTCGCGATGATTATTCGCCGGCGTGAAACATGACGCGGTGGGGCGATGTGCGACGCGCGCGACTGTCGCGCTCGGTATCACTCCACGGTTTTGGACGAAGAAACACGTAACGGGAACAACACGTACATCTTGCTTCGCTTTTGTCAACCGGGTGCGCGTTGAAAGAGGGCGCGCGGTGGAGGGCGGGGATGGATTTTATGTGAGCGCCCGGCGAGTCGCGCTGAATTTCCCAGGCTACGGCATCGCGAAGATGGGCCACCGATCAAGTCTCCACTCAGAAAAGTGCACAGTCCCGCATCGCGTCGCGCTTCGCCTTCCCCGCCGCGTGCGACCGACTCTCGGGAAATGTCGCGCGCGCTTCGCCCCACGCCAGTCACGCGCGCGAGGTCTGGCGTCGGAGATTTCTCGCAAGCGCGCCACGGCCGTGACGCGAGTCACGCGTCGTGTGCAGCATGGAAAGCGCGCAAAGGTATTTCGGGGAAGCGCTTTGTAGGTTTTCACGCGCGTCGGGACCGAGTCACGTCCTTGCAACGCGCCCGTTCTTCAAACTCGGACTCCCGAAGCGAAGATTCCGACATCGAGAGCATGGTGGACATCGAGTCCATCAAAGCGATGCTTGAAGACGACCCCGAGGTCAAGGCGCAGGAGCGCAAAATCGCGAACACGGCGCGTGACGCGGCTTCGTTACAAGTAGATGCGAGAATGGCCGAGGCTAGGGATGAAATTGCGTACGAGCTCGCAAACAGAAGTTCCAAGGTGAGTGAACTGCTGATCAACACGCAAACCGAGGCGCTTGTTGAGTTCGAGTTACGGAGCGCGGCGGTTTTGAAAGCGGAGGCGGAGGTGATAAAAATCGCGGAGGAAAGAAAGGCGCTCGAGGCGGAGGCGAATGAACGCGGATATAAAGAAAAAAAAAAGTGGGGTTCGACGGTTTCGGACGACGTTGACGAAAACGCGGAGCGCGTCGAAAGCGCAAAGGCGGGGTCGATATCCGCCATCGCGGGCACAGCACTATCCACCCCCTTGTTACTAGCGCAGTCAGGAGACAACCTTTTCGTATCGCTCTCCAGCGTCGGGGGCGTTTTCGTGTCCTGTTTGCTGTTCGGCGTGGTGACCAGGTACGCTACCAGGGACGACTTGGGGAACAATCAGCTAAGGTTAGGCGTGCTAGGCGCGTTCGGTTTAACAAGAGGCCTGGGCGAAGTGGACGTGTACCTGCACGGAAGCGATACCTCACAAATAAGCACGTACGCGGAAGCGGGGTTACTGCTAGCCGAATCGTTGTTGCCGTTCGCGTTTGCGGCGGCGGCGCTGGATTGGGGGTTCAAAAACGAACTCGTGAGGCCGTTTCCGATGCGGAGAAAAAAACATTGAACCGTTTAGCACGGGTAGTACTGCAGTCTTTGTTTGTTCAGTAGTGGTTACACCGTGTTCACATCTACCCGTGTGTCTCGGTTCAATCCTCAACGCATGAACGACGGCACGCGCGGTTCTCGCGAGTCGTATCGCCCGTCCACGTCGTCGTCGCCGCTTACGTCTGATTCGCTTCCCACAAAACTCCGCTCGCTGTCGCTGTTCCACAGCGAGTTGTTGTTGTCTGAGACGTCGGGGTCTGAAAAGTCAGAAGCCTCCGCCTCGCTTCCGTTCGGGGTCGCGTCCGACCAGTGGCCCGATTTCTTTTGGCGGCTTGCTTCTCTTTCCAAGTGAGCGCACACCAGGTCATCCACGGAGACGTCGCTCGCGTCGTCGTCGTCGTCGTCGGTATCGGTATCGCCGCGAGACAAATCATCACGAAACAAATCACTCGTGACACTGGCGTTCGTCTCGTCGTACGACGCGAACGAGTCGTCCGAGTCGTACGAAGGAAAGTCCGGTGCCTCTTGTTCAACGAACGCGTTGTTTACACACGGGTTTGTTATTGAGCCGTAACTTCGGGAAACGCTTCGGGTACCTTCGGGTACCTTCGGGTACCTTCGGCAGTAGTAGCGAAAAGTCCCCGGCGGGTAACCCGCACGGCACGTTCGCGGCGAGTTCCCAAAACAGGGTGAACCCTTCCCGGCCGTCGTCCCGGAACCGCTCGCCGAAGGTTTCAGAGAAACAACGTGCGCGCCAAGGCGAGTCGTCGGAAGATTCGTCACACGGTTTGCGTATGTTGCCCTTCTTGGTAACACAAGGGCCTCGAATCAGGGTCATCGGCCGTCGCAAGTGGTGCGCCAGCGCGGCGACTTCCAGGGCGGAACTGGGAACGTCGAGCCTGCAAATTTCATCCGCGTAAGCGCAACGCACGGCACGCACTGCAGCTGCGAAGAATTCTGAAGACTTGTCATTCTCATTCGCATCATCCGATCCAGAATCCTCAGGCAACTCTCCCTCCGCGCGTTTCCCGACTTCGTTCATTGACCGGCGCCAGTTATCCAGGGGCGTGCCGCCGGTCGGGCAGTGCGTCGCGATGTGTTTGCTCAACAGCGCCGCGCCGTTCACCGCGGTGACGATGACGACGTCCACTTTCGATAAATAAACGAAAGTGTCAGTCTTTCGGGCCATGTTACGTGAGTAATTACGGGCGGACAATCGGCAAAACGTGGAGGCGGGATTTGGTGAAAGGCCCAACACGTACCTTTGTGAGCGCAGAAGTCGTCCCGCAACGTCGGGTACGGTTTGGAGTTGGCTTTTTCGGTACCACCAAAAGTTTCGTCGAGTACCGCGTCGGCGATTTTGATACCATCCGCGCACCCTTGTCGTAACGCCGCGACGTGTTCCAAACTCACCGCGTGGCCCAGCCGCCGCAAACCCAAACGCAACACCGCCGCGACGGTTTCGCCGTGGCGCGGGGAGGAGCGGTCGCGCGAGGTGTAGGAGTTACCTGTGAAGGAGTTACCTATGAAGGAGTTACCTGAAGAGTAGTTACCTGAAGAGTAGTTACCTGAAGAGTAGTTACCTGTAGAGTAGTCACCTGTAGAGTAGTTACCTGTAGTTCCTCCTCGGAGTCTACCCAGGTCTCGTCGCTCTGAATTTTCCTTCTCCGCGTGTTCCAGCCACGTCTCCGCTAACCGCGCGCAGTGCAACAGCGAGTTGCCGTCCCGGAAAACCTTGACCTACTCATACTTCAAACTCAAACCGCCCCGTGACGTGCCGGGCGGGTTTAACTCACCGGTGCGCCGCTCGACGTCCGCGGCGGCGGCGGAGGGAAGTATCTCAGCCGAAGCGAGTTCCGTTATCGGTTTCTGTTTCTTTGCGTGTTTGTTTGGACGTGGTTTCCCGTCGTCTACACTCGTGCTCGCACTGGCGTCGCACAGCACGCTCGTCGTCGCCCGCGCACTGTTTCAGTAACGTCTCGAAACGCAAAGAAGGTTTGGAACACGCGATCCCGGACGGTATCTCTCGCGCGCTTCCCGAGCCATTCGGATTCGGATTCGGATTCGGATTCGGATTCGGATTCGGATTCGGATTCGGGGGCGCGTCGGATTCGCGTTCGAATCGCCTTTTCGCGTCACGCCGCCGTTGTTTCCCTCGCGTATCCCGTTCCAGCTCGCGTCGTGTACACGCACGCGCGTCCCGTCGCGCGCACTCCAACCGCGGCGCGCGCGTCTCCGTCGCGCGCCGAGCCTTTTTGTTCGACGCTTTTCCGAGGGTTCCCTTTTCGGCATCGATGAGATGTGTGACCTGCCTTCATCGGTGGTTTCGTTACTCGTAGTACGACGCGCGTTGTCCCGTTCCCCGTCCCCGCCGTCTGTCGTCTTACCCCCGGTCGCCCGCCGTTCTTTCCGCAGAGCCTCCGCGTCCCTGTCAAGCCGCCGGTCCTGTTTCCGCAACGCGCGTCTGAACGCGATGTCCTGCAGTACCTTTAGCTCGTTTCGCGTGGCGCGAGCGCTCTGAGACGCGAAGGCGCCCATTGTCGGCGCCGGGAAGCGCTCAGGGGGTTGCGTGACACGCCCACGAGTGGTGTGTACACGACACCCCACAGAGGGGGCGTGCGGCGCGCGCCCGACGCCCGCAACGCGCGTCCGGGTATGGCCGGTAAACATTCGTAATTTCGCGTCACTCCGAGAACATATTCCACGTCGACACTCAAATGTGTTCGCCCGCCCGCGGCTCCACAACTCCCACGCGCGCCACGCGATGCCCACCGGCCCGTTCGCCTCGTCCGCGGGCGTGGGCCGGGCGGAACCGGAGTGGGCCGTGCTTAACAAAGTGGTTGGGGTTTGCGGGGAAGGTAAGACACACTGTTGAGGGAAGCGACGCGAGGTCCATTCACATCTCATCATTCTCGGTTCCCGGCCACGTAAAAGGGGTCGAGTTCCCATTCATTCATCTGGTACTCACGTTCTTAGGAGACTGAATGTCGCTACCTGCCCGCGCGCGTCGGCAAAACTAACTCGCCTCCCTGACTAACTAAACCTAACAGATGCGCTGTTCACCTCCGGTGAGAAATCGGAAGCCCCGCTTGTGTTACCCAGCAACGTGACCGATGGCGATCTGTCATCGTTGCTAAAGGAAACCGAGGTACGTGTTGCGTTTCCCAAATCCCGGCCTCCCTGTTTGGCCACACACGACTGACACTTTTCCGGCAAAACGCCAAAGTTCGACCTCTTAATAGTCGGCGCCGGATTATCGGGCGCGACGCTTGCGGAGCGGTGTTCAAAAGAACTTGGCATGCGAAGCCTGGTTATCGACAAGCGCGGGCATTTAGGCGGTAACTGTTACGATTACGTCACCTCCGATAACATCCGGGCCTCGAAGTACGGCGCGCATCTGTTTCACACGAGCTCGGAGAAAGTGTGGCGGTACGTTACCAAGGTACGTGTTGGGCTTTTTTCCTAAATCCCGCCTCCCTGTTTTACCTCTAACGCTGGTGACTGTTGTCCATACGTCGCGATATACAGCACTGACACTTCTTTTTTACGATACAAGTTTTCGGAGTGGATTCCTTTTGACCACCGGGTGAAAGGTTTGGTGAGGGATAGCGATGGCAAAACGCAGTTAGTCCCGATTCCCCCGACGCAAGAAACAATCAACCTGCTAAAGCTCGCAGGAGGCTCCAAAGAAATCGAAAACGAAAAGGAAATGGAGGCTTGGTACGCGGCACAGCGCGTGGTACCTACTGACAAAAAAACCGGACTTCCGCGCCCTCCAAAAAACGGCGAAGAAGCGGCGTTGTCTTTAGTGGGCCCGGATCTTTACGAAAAGATATTCAAGCACTACACGAAGAAGCAGTGGGACAAGTACCCGGAGGAGCTGGACGCGTCTGTTTTGATGCGTCTGCCGTGTCGCACCACCACGGACGACCGGTATTTCAGCGACACCCACCAGGCGCTTCCCAGACGGGGGTACACGCGGATTTTCGAAAACATGCTCCTGCGCGACGAGAACATCGCGGTGAAGCTGAACTGCGATTACTTCGCGAACAAACAAAACGACACCCTACCGCGACACAAGCTGTTGGTGTACACCGGGCAGATCGACACGTATTACGCGTCGCAGGGGCTTCCGAAACTGGAATACCGCAGCTTGCGGTTCGAGGAAACGTTTGTGGAGGACCCAGGGTTGGGTGACGAGACGGAGGATGTTCTTGATGGCGAAACAAACGACGGGGTTGTGAAAGACGATTCAAGCGGCGCCGAGAAAACCAAAGAATACTTCTTCCAGCCCGCCATGGTGGTGAACTACCCGTCACCGGACGTGCCGTGGACGCGGATCGTGGAGTACAAGCACACGCCGAACCAGCCGGGGGGTGCGGCACCGGGGGATACTAGTATTGATACGCGTGATACTAGTAATGGCCCTGGTGATACTGGTAACGGCCCTGGTGATACCAGGAACGCTACGCGTGCTACTGGCGCCGCGAGGAATCGGCGCGACGCGACGAACCGCAACGGCGGTGTGCCGAGGTGTGCCACGAGTATTGAGTCTGGCACGAACACAAACAGCAACGCCACCGTCAAAAAAAGAAGGAGAAAGGGAACGTTAATCGCGAAAGAGTTCAGCACCGCGGTTGGCGAGCCGTACTACCCGGTGCCCAATCCAAAAAACCGCGCGTTGTACGAAAAGTACGCGGCGCTGGCGAAACAGGTACGATCGGAGGGGCTTTCCCAAATACCAAGACTGGTTACTTCCCCTCTTTGTCTGTTTGAGTGCACTACTGGTAACATTTACCAGTATGGAAAGACTGACCCTTTTCGTTCCCAACCACAGGAAAAAAACGTCGCCTTCGTCGGCCGCCTCGCGTCGTACAAGTACTTCAACATGGACCAGGCCGTTTTGAACGCGCTGGAGATGTTCGAGAACCTCCAGGAGAACGGAGTTTTAGCGCCGAAGCGGCCGCCGCATTTGTTCGGGGAAGGGGACGGGATGAAGTAGACGATGATGAGGCAGAACAGAGCGAGATTGTGAGTGTACTTTATGAGAAGGCATGTGTGCTTCATGAATGCACAATGTACCCATAGCCCTCATACTCATACGATTACCGATACCACCTCACGCGGTTTTCGCCAGTGCGCATTTAGTCTTCTCTTTGCGTCCGTAAAAAAAAACCTTTCACGCCAGCTTCACGAGCGCGAACAGCGCCGCGACGAGCAAAGCGACCACCCCGACGGACCCGGCCGCGATGTTCATCTCGTTTTGGGTTTTCAGCGCGAATCTTTTTTTCGTTTTGGAACGGGAAAAGCGTCAGTCGGGACCGTGACATGTATGCGTAAACAGTCGGGTGGCTTCGAGCCTCCGCGGTCGGGCGTAATCGGGCCGGACACAGTGCGTATGTGATGTATTCGTAAGAATCACCAGTACTGGTAAACGTTACTAGTACTGGCAATACTACATCCATCACGAGTAGTGCGTTTCCAGAGGCGCAGTGCACGGTGTGCCTGGATTTGGGAAACGCAGCACAACACTCCACTGCACGTACCGTCGTTCGCCGCACGCGGGGCACTTCTTGGCTTCACCCCACTTCCCAATCGACCCGTCGTAGATGTACCCGCACCCCTGGCACACCCAGAGCTTGCCGTCCTCCTGCGCGAACGCGGGGTTGGGCTTGCGGCCGGTCGCGGACGTGCCGTCCGGTTTCAGCCCAGCCTCCCTCGCGGCGTGCACGGTGACGGTGTTGAGCCTCGCGGACCTCTTGGCGACCCGGGGGGCGAGACGGACCTGGGTGTTTGTTTGAATGCGCAGTGGTGTGGTGTCAGTCATTACGGGTCGAGGGGGTTGTCCGGACGAGCACCAGAAAGGTTTGCCCCGGTCCGTGGTCGGGACAGACCAATCCCAATCAAATCCAGGGTCAATCGTTCCACAACGCGTCGTCAGGAACCGCGTCTCTTTCGATTGCGAAGAAGCCCCTCGCGTGGGGAGTCAAAACGTGGCCCCAAGGATCGTACCTGGGGTACCCTGGTGCCCCTGGCGAACTTGCCAGCCTTTACGGCGATGGGGGTGGTGAGCGTGGCGAGGGCGGACATGGTGAGAAGCGAACGGGAACGGGGGTGCGCTACGGAATGAGGTGCACGTGAAACTCGCCACGTCAGAGGGCAGAGTTTTACAGGCAAAAAAAAAAGTGGATGGATTTTTTGGCCATTTTTCGATGCGCAAGAATACGACACTGAATACGCATAGATACGATAAATAAAACAAGAAATACTCACCCCTACACACCTCTGCTCACTCCCTCCTCACGGGTTCCAGTCCTCGCTGAAGTTCCGGTGTTCGCGCACCACTTCCAGCACAGACGGGTTTCTTGATTTTCGCCGTTTGCAGGATTCCGGCCACAGCCGCGGAAGCGAACGTCGGCCTCCGGTTTTGTTGGTGGGTAACCCCCCGTTTTTACGCGACACGGAAGGCGCGAGCTGGTACAGGGCTCGGCGGAAGGATCTCGAGGCGAATCGAATGGCGTTTAGGGATGGCGAGGATGATTGTTTTTGGCGCGCGCCGTCGTCGTCGTTGTCGTCGAAATCCGCCATCGTCTTTTTCAGCTTTTCAATGGCTTCGCGCTCGCGCAGCACCTCGCCCAAGGACGGTTTAATGACTCGTCGAAAACTGTCCACCACCAGGTCAGGCACCACGCACCCGCCAACCGCGAGTAAAAGCGCGAGCCAGAACCTGTTGCTTTTGAACAAAACGGAGTGCGCGCTCGCGGCGTCGGGGAAAACGCCGAAGGATTGCCAGGAAGACCCGAGCAGCACGACGAAGGGAAACCAAAGAAGCACGGACCCGAGCAAACACACGGCATTGACGATTGTCCAGTGGTTTGTTCGCTGCGCGATTTTTGCGTCGCAGGTTAACACCACGGCGGTGAACACCGCCAGGCCGATTGACATGATATCCGCGGTGACTTTGCCGTCGGTCGACCCGCCCGCGGTGGACTCGCCCACCGACCCACGCTCGGCAAGAGACACGAACACGGCGAAGTAACACCACACACTGGACCAGGCGGCGCTGAGGAGCCACCCGACCGCGCCCCGGGCGAAATCCTTCCCGCTGGCTTTGGACGGGCCGCTGGTTTCCAAGTAAAGCCGTGGGTTACGCATCACCTCCGCGGACTCCACATCCTGAGATTGTAAAAAGAAATGTCAGTCTTGTATGGGCAATCAGTCGGCGGAATGTGGTTAGTGGGAAATACTTACCTGGTCGAAGCACGCGTGCGCGATGGTGGGCAGGGAGGTCCACAACACGTTGAACGTCGCGATGGCGGCGGTCGGGAACTGCGCCTGGCTTGAGTGCGCTGAGTAAAACGCAAACCACACGTTCGCGGTGGCGTAGCAGAAGTTTTTGAAAAACGCGTAAAGCACGACTTCGCGGTTTCGTTTTGCGCTGAACCTGCCGTGGATGAGTAACAGCCGTGCCAAGGAGCTGAACGACCCGATCGCGAAGTCCGAAGCCATCACCGCCGCCCTTCCTTCGCGCCCGGAGATGCCGATGCCGACATGCGCGGCCTGAGAAGGCGAGCGCGGGGTGGTAAAGGGTAAAAGTTTAAGGGGCAACACGTCAGTGGTGTACGGTGGACGGTGGTTTCGTGGTTGCGGGATCCCCGAGTCGTCGTAGTATCTCCGCGGTCGACAGTCGGGAAACCTGGTTGGAAACAAAAAAGAAAACGAACCTTGATCAGCCCGACGTCGTTCGCGCCGTCGCCGATGCCCAGCACGACCTGGCTTCGGTGTTTCTTCATCGCTTCCGCGACTGACGCTTTTTGAATCGGCGACACTCGGCAGCACACCACGCCTCCGGAACACGCGTCGCACAGGGTCATGAAATCGCGTATGTTTTTCGTATCGAGCGCGTACTGCAACGCGCCGCCTTCGATGACCAGGCCGAATGAGGAGCCCAACGCCGCGTCTTCCTTGGCTTCAAACGCTTTGGTTTGCAAAAAGTTTCCGTCCTTTTCGAAATCGATTTCCCGCACCACCACCAAGTCGCCCTCCTTGTCAATCAGCTTGCACGTGTGCGCGATGGAAACCGCGGTTTCCAGTTTGTCCCCAGTTAGCATCCAAACAAGCATCCCGGCTTGGCGTAACAGCGAAATCGTCTCCGGCACGCCGTCCGCGAGCTTGTCCTCCACCGCGGTGACGCCCACGAGCTGGCAGTTCTGTGAGTGTGAACGAAAAGTGTCAGTCTTGTGTTGGCAAACAGTGTGTGTCGGATTTGGGAACCGCGCGGTACGTACAGTCTCGATCAACTCCGCGACTTGGCTCAGTTTCTCTTCTCGATCGACCAGCGACGCGCTCGCAGAGGCGTACGCGCCCATCCAGGTCCTGAACTCGTCGTCGCTCAACACCTTCTCCGCGAGCACCAACGTCCGCAGACCTTCCGTGGCGAACAAATCGAGGTGCGTGCGCGTCAGGGAGTCGATTTTTGCAGAACGCTCGCACGGCGGCAAAGCGCACCGCTCAAGCACCGCGGCGTCCGCGCCTTTCAAGCGGAGTCTGATTTGTTGACCCTCGGGGTACCGCAGGTCACGCACAACGATGCTCATGCGCTTCCGCGCGCTGCTGAACTCGTTCACCGCGAGAACCGTGACGCGGTCGATTCCGGTGTCGTCCGCGTGAGGAAGTTTTTCCTTTGCCGCCGAAAACCGCGAGCGCCGAGGAGCAGCGTGTTCGGACGAACCAAACCCGGATGACGCGTCCACGAACGGTTCCGAAACCCGGGTGGCCACCGCAACACTCTTATTGGTACTGGCACTCGGGTCGAAAAACACGTCCGTGTCCACCCCACCCAATGCGCATCCAGTCGGCGCGTTGCGCGAAATCACGATGTCGCCGTTGACGTTGCTCACCACGCGTTGGCCGAGCAGCGCGGCGCCCGTGACCAGGGCTTCCTCATCGGGAGACGAGGCCTGGTACTTGAACCCGCCGAAGCGCGCGGTTTGGGAACCGTCGTCGGAAGCGTCAACGTTGGTGGAATCTGAAGCGTCACCTTCACGGGACGACAAAGCTTCCGGGACCACGGTGTGGCACGTGCTGAGGTGGTTCAGGAATTGCGTCACGTCTTTGTTCCCCGCGACGAGCGCGGATCGCAGTTTCTTTGACGACGCGACGGTGTGCGTCGCAGTCGCGACGTCGGTGACTGTTTGCCCGTAGCTCTTCTTGTTCGTCTCGTGTTCGGTCGCGTCCCGCAACTCGATCTGCACGGAAGTAGTGCCGTCGACTAAATAGTCACTGGAGTCATTGGAGACGTGGTTAGACGTTGTCTTGCCATCATCGCGACGGCCTTGGTTCGATCCGGGATCGAAATCAATTAAGGTATCGGCTTCGTACACCACCCCCGCGATCGAGCACTTCACAAACGCCATCACGTTCTTGGTGAGCGTGCCGGTTTTGTCGGAAAGCACGCACTGCACGGCGCCGAGCTCTGTGCGTGGGCAAACAGTCAGAAAGTTACGTGGCAGAGGTGGTTAGTGTGTGGTGTTGCGGTTGTGTCGGTCCTCGGTTCGAACTCGACACGGAAGGTCCGGACCGTTACCGGAGTCGGGAGCCACTGTTACCGGCGTTCGTGACCGGTACCACTTGGCAAACAGTCGTCAAAAAAAAAAACCAAAAAAATAACACGCACCTTCGTTCAAAGTCGTGGTCCGCACCCCGCACCGCTGGTCGTACTGCGCGCAGTACAGCTCTTTGTCGAAGGATATCCACGCGCACTGTACGACTTTGACGAGCTCCAGGGTGACGTACAGGGAGATTGGAATCAGGGCGTTTAGTAACACGATGAAGCTGTTTTTGGAAAAGAAAAGGGTCAGTCTCGAGTCTTGAGTATAGCCTCGTAACAGTTACCAGTTCTGTTAAATGTTACGGGTAGTGTACTAGCAGTACAGTGTAAAAGTACACAGTACTACATACATCACGAGTACTGGCAACTGCTGCGTACATCATGATCTACATACATCACGAGTAGAGCACTAAACGAGGGTCCGTAAACAGTGTGCCTGGATTTGGGAAAGCCCGGATACGCACCGCACGAACTGCGTGAAGAACGTCCCCGCATTCGCGCCTTCCATGTCTGGCCACACGTTTGACGGGGAGAGGTACCAGTGTCTCATTCGTTGCGTCGACGACCCGTCGCCCGCGCTCGCGACTTCCGGGTTTTCGCCCAAGACCCACTCGCGTTGTAACCCCGCCAGTGCTAAACCTACCACGGTCTGGAAAACCCCCACGGAAAGCACAAGAAGGTTCATGTGCGTTTCCAGTCGGCTTTTTTTAGTAGGCGCGCTCGTCGCGTTTTTCATGAGCTTGGAGTCGCCGCCCGTGAAGACCACTAAACCTAGCGCCCATCTCGTGTTGCGCAACGTGCTGCCCCGCAACAGCACGTTGTCCACGGAAAGGGGTGTTACGTTCGCTTCAGAGGAACAGTCGTGGAAAGAGTCTTGTGCGTTGTTAGTCTCAGTCCGTTCGGTCGGAGGAGTGGTCTTCGCAGTCTCAACACCCGCAACACCCCCGGTGATCCACTTCCCGTCGAACTTGTACAGCTGGTTGTTCGGGGTTTCGCACTCCACGCGCGCATTTTTTAACGACTGTTCGATCGTTTCTGGGGACGGCAACGAGCCGTGGCACGAGCCGTTACAGGAACCGTTTTGTAAACCGTCACAAGCGCCGTTACGGCCGTTACACGTGTTCACAAGCACCCCCGGGCTGGACTTGACTTTCAAATTAGTCTCGCCGTCCAGGTTCGCGGTTTCCACGTACGCGACGTTCGCGGGGTCTAATACCGAGCAAAGAAAGTGGTTAACGTCGTTCGTGATGTGCGTGCGTTTTTACGGGCGGACGACTGGCACACGTGGGTGCCTGGAGTTGGGAAACGCGCGCGACGTACCCGAAGACGCGAGCAAAAGCAAATCCGCCGGGATCTCGGCGCCGGAGTTCACCACCACCAAATCGCCCACGCGCAGTTCGCGCCAAGTCGTGGTGGTGGTGGTGAGTCGGGAGTTTTTGAAGGACTCGGGAGAGTGGCATGGCGCTACACTACGAACAACACCACCACGGCTCGAGTCCGCCCGCGTAACAACCTCGACTCCGCGTTTGTTCACCGCCGCGTCGCTTTTGTGTCGCCCGAAATCATCACCCATCTCCTTCGCCGCGTTGATCGCCAGGACAATGAGCAACGGGCCTGTTTTTGGTGGTGGTAACGGTCAGAAGGAAATGGGAGTGGTTCGCCAGTAGCAACGACGACGCCGGTCCGGTCCTCGGTTCGAAGCTGGGGTAAAAATGTTTTGCGCACTGCACTGTATACACGTACCACTGTACGCTGCAATCGCCGCACAGCGCAAACAGGGTAGGGTAGAAAAGCAAACGCACCGATGGTGGTGGACCAGTGCGTGGGGCTTAAGCCGGGGAAAAACACATCCAGCTGCAGACACCCTATTACCAAAAAGTAAACGTTCGCCGCGCGTTGGAACTGCTGCCACAGGTTCTTGACAAGGAAGTTTGAAGGGGTGTAGTGCGACGTGGTGATTTCGTTGGTGCAGAACTCCTGGGCCAGGGGGTGGTTTTTCTGGGAAGAAGATGCCTGTGGGACGTTTTTCGGAGATGCGGGGAGGGACTGGGTTGGGTCATGGCCTGTGTGGCGTTTGGGTCGGGAACTGTGGTGTGGATGTCATCGTGTCGTGTCCGACTGTCTATCACGTCGTGTGTATCATCGCGACGCCTTCTGGCTTTCGTATGGGCAAACAGTGTGGAACAGACCACCGAAGCGACGCGGTGCTCTCCAGATCCACCATCGGCCCCCGATTTGGGTTCTCGGAAACGACGACGAAACGTCGCGGGTTCCCGCGCGCGCTACGTGCGCGCGACGTACCGCAACAGGTTCCTCCACCAGCCGGGGGAATAACACCCGGATATCAGGGTCTTTCATCGTGGGCGTGCCAATTGGAACCGCGCGCGCAACTGTGAGTGACCCGCGGTGGCGGAACGCGAGCGGGTCGTCGGAACGATGGTTGACAGTCCAAGCGACGCGTTCGGGGAAGGGGGGCTGATTTTTTTGACCCTTTCCGATTTTCGTCACGCACCAACTTTCCCGCGCAAGTCGTCGCATCGCGGTGCGCGCGAGACCGTGGGGTGTCGCCCCGACTCGGCGTCGGGAGGGGCGCGGGTCGGTTACGTGTTGGTTGCAGGTCAGTTGCGGGTTTTGGGCGGTCAAGGGAACGCCTCCGGAAGTGCGCTTTCGGTTTTTGAACGCAGATGGAAAGGGCCCCTCCACCATGATGAACATCGCGCGGATGTACAATCGTGAGATGTTCCTGCGTCTCCTGGTGGTGACGCTGTCGTTGGTCTCCACGCACTCCACGGCAACCGATGACAGCGAGCTATGGACCCAAAAAAGCGCACCCCTGGTGCCGAGCTACCCGAACCACCCGCCGTTACAACCGGGCCAGCCGGAGTATCCCCCGTGGCCAGAGTATCCGCCTGTCCCCGAGACACCATTAGTCCCACTGTTTCCCCATCCTCCGCACACGCCGTCGCCGCCGCCGCGTCCGCCGCCCGCGCCGTGGCCGAATTGGCCGCCGCACCCCCCCCGGTCGCCGCCGAAACCGCCTCCTCCGCCGGCGCCGGTGCATCCACCGCCGCCCCCGAAACCTCCTCCGCCGCCTCCGGAACCGGCGGACGCGACGACGTCAGTTTTATTTCTCGTCGTCGGAGTAACCGCGGCTGTTTTCGGGAGCTACGTCGCTTTTTTTAAAGACGCGCGGGAAACGCCGAGCGCGTTCTTTCGAAGACAGATGGACAAAATAGTGCTGGGAGGGAGGGATTTGGGTGGCGGCAGTTCTGGTAACACACACGGCGCTGGTTCGAATCCTGAGTGGGGCGATTCATACGTCGTGCTGGCGGATCACGACGGGGGATACGGCGGCGACGAAACGCACGAAGAAATCGCCGAAACGCGAAACGTAATTTCTCGCGACGAAACCGAAACCCGGCCGTTTTTCGGCAATTTCGTCGACGCCGGCAGGACGGCTTTCAACGAGATTACCAGTGCCGTGAGCAAGGAATCAAGCACTACTGTGTTGCTCCACGGGGTGGATGGAGGAGACGATGTCATGGCTGGTGGGTCACGGAATAACCGGACTAACAGGTCTACGGGGGCCGACATCGGACGGGGCGTCCGCCAACAAAACTCAAACGATTTAAACGATTTCGCTGCGAGTGCTTCCCGAAACAATTCGCGGCACCACCTCAGGGGCGCGTCATCGGTGGGCGGGTCGTATGATCAAAACGCGGCGTACGGGATGGCAGCCGGGGTTGGCACGATGGAACAAGGCGGCTTGATTGAACGTGGATTGGAAACAGAAAGGAACGCGACCTATAGCCCGTTGTTGTTCCCTCCCGAGTCCGCAACTCTGTCGACGCCGCGTTTTTACGAAGACGACTACCAACCCGAATCCGAGACGGAGTCCACACAGTCGGAAAGTAAACACGTCGGGGGGGTTCGCTTCTACGGACACGCGGCACGACAGGCGGGGAGGACGCAAACTCCGAAACAAAGCAACGTCGGCGGTGACACGGGACCGGCGGCGCGGGAGTGGCGAGACGACGTCGTCGGTGGCTTGTAGCAGATTCAATACAAAAGAAGAACCTTTTGAAGTACTCTCATTACGAGTGTGTCAGATTCATTACAAAATAAGAACCTTTTGAAGTATCCTTAAGCGTGGTCGTCGAAGCCGAAGTAGCCGCGAATGGTGAACGGCTCTTGCTTGATTTCTGGCTCTTGCTTGACCTCGGGTTCTTCCTTGATCTCGGGCGAACTTTCCGGCTCGCGCTTGACCCGCTTCGAGCTCGGCGGAGCCGCGCGTGCCGCTTTGCACACCGCGCAGCTTTGTTTCCGCTTCCCGTGAGGACAGGGGTTGCATACCGTGCAACTCCTTTTCAGCTTGCCGTCGAGGCAGGAACTGCACACCACGCAGCTGTGTTTCTGCTTGCCGTGAGGGCAGGCGTTGCACTCCGCGCAGTGTTTTTTCAGCTTGCCGTGCGGGCAGGAGTTGCACGACGCGCACCTGCCCTTCAGCTTCCCGTGGGGGCAGGGGTTGCAGTCCGCACACTTGCTTTTCAGCTTGCCATGAGGGAGGGCTGCAGTCCGCGCAGTGTTTTTTCAGCTTCCCGTGCGGACAGGGTTTGCACAACGCACAGTCGTGTTTCACCCTTCCGTGAGGACACGGGTTACACTCCCGGCACATGAGTTTCACCCTTTCATGCGAGCACCGCTTCGTTCCCATTACTCCTGGTCAGTCGTCGCGCGCCACGACGTGTGCGCGACACAGGTCGTAGCTTTGCGTCGTGCGTTCCCAGAAAAAGAAAAACGAAGAGTCAGGGTCATTTCCCGTTTTTCCAGACTGCTTGATCTGCTGCAAACAGCGAACATTTTCCGCCAATGGCATTTCGTCGCTTCCGCCAGCTGTTATGTGCCACACAAAAGTGCCTTCTTCGATCAGACTTCCACTCGCATTCACACGTCGTCGCGCCCCCGGTCCGGACCCTCGCGCACTACTCGACCCCCCCGTCATGCCGTTCGCCCCGATCACCGCGCCGCGCGTGTCGGTCGTGGGTAAGGCTTCCCCCGGTCGCCGAAGCGGGGCGCCAAAGACGACACGCGCAAATTCGCAGGTGTCAATCCTCCGTGGACCTAGCCGAGGATCGCGTCTCCACACCTCCGCGTTCGGGTTCGGCAAGAAGTCCGCGCCCGAACCGGAGGAGGAGGAAGAGGAAGAAGAAACAGATGCCGTCGACGGCAACCCGTTCGCGTCCGTGGGTGGCAAGGTGAATGGCGCGAAGGGTTCCGAGGATCCGCCGAAGGGCGGACTGAAGCTCCCGTCGCTGGGTGGGTTTAAATTTCCGGGTTCGCAGAAAAACGCGGACGAGTACGACGACGAGGAGTTCATTCAGGGAACCGGGGACGAAACGGACTCCGGTGGCGATGGCGGGAACCCGTTCGCGAGCTTCGGAGGGCTCGGAAAGCTCCCGAAAGTAGATATGGGCGGTTTCAACTTTCCTGGTTCGCAAAAGAAGGTGGACGAGTACGATGACGAGGATTTCTCGATTGGAACGTCTGACGAAACCGAACCCACCAAAAGCGGTAACCCGTTCGCGTCCTTCGGCGCGTTCGGGAACATGGGAAAGACCATAGACCAGACCGTTGACTTGGATTACGAGGACGAGGAAGAAGAGGAAACGGAATCAAAAGGGAATCCTTTCGGAGGCTTCGCGTTGCCTTCGTTCGGCGGCGGCGGGTCAAGAGAAAACAAAAAAGAAGACGCTCCTGAAAAACCATCCGCTAAGTCATCCAAAAAGGAAGAACCGAAACTCGGCAACTGGGAACGCACGCTTAAAGAAAACGTCAAGGACAGCGAAACACCTACTTGGACGATGGACCCGGAGCCGGTGCGGGGGGCGAGCCTTCAAAAGTTCAAGCTCGAGTCGGGGGACGTGAAAGTGATCGGCAGGGACAAAGGCCCAGGCATCGACGTGGTGGCGAAAGTGGGGTGCGTCAGCGGGGTGCACTGCCAGCTGGAGATGGAGGGCAACCGGTTGTACGTCACGGACCTTGGGTCGACGAACGGGACGTACGTGGATGGACAGGAGATGCGGAAGAACAACCGGTACCGGGTATTCAACGGGGCGAGCCTTCGGTTGGGCGCAGAGAACACAAACGGCGAGCCGTTCGTGACGTACGAGGTTGCGTTGACGGGCGCGAACGAGATGGCCAAGAACTCGGAGTACGGGCAGGTACAGGCGCTTGTTGAGGCGCTGGGCGGCCCCAAAGTCGTGGGGAACTTTTTCATCATCAACGTTTTCTTTCAGCTCGGGTTTTACGTGCTGCTGCAGATGCAGACGGAGTAAGTGGGGAGAGTAAAAACAGCGAGACGGATGAGACCATAACAGGGAGTACTTGGGCAATTGTTAATAACAGTAACAGTAACAACGGGGGTTAACAACAAGTATGATGGCTGGCAACTGACAAAAGAAACGATGATACACACCTACTCGACTAGTTCACCTGTTAAACCACCTCCATGACTTGCTTCCCCTTCGCCGTGTGTCGTTTCTCCTGGCTCGCTTCCACTAAGTTGCGCAGCGCCGTCTCCGCGCTTTGTCTTCGCTTTTTATTTCGGGACGCGATGTTTTTGTTTTCGTAAGTCGCGTAAAGTGCGCGTACTCCGGGGATTAAAAAAAACAGAACGGCGTACCAGAAAAGCGCAGGGTACGCTTTTTGACAAATCCACGGGAACAACTCCAGGAACTGAATCACGAGTGGCACGGTTTCGTACACGATCTCGCCGCCGACCGCGGCGGCGGCGGCGTCGACGTCCAGGCCTTTTTTCTTTGCCTCCTTGACAGCGGCTCGAGTTTTCTCGGCGACTTGTTTCAGAGATTGCGCACTGTTCGCACCGTTAAGACCGTTCAGCCCGTTTGCCCCTACGGAGCTTCCGTTAACTCCTCCTAAAGTGGTGTCCACAATTCTTTGATGTGAATTCGCGTCCCTCACGCCAGCACCGAGGTGCCCTCCCCCCGCGCGTCGCCCCATGGTTTGCTTCGCCCGGACCCCCAGTTGTCTGCGCGGCGCCCTGAAATCCAATCCACCGGCTTGCTTGAAAACAAGCACGAGGACTAAATTGAAAACCCCGAGCCCGACCACGGTACCCATCTTATCCCCACCCTCCCACACCGGGCGGAGCTTTTCGTACAAAGGGGGGGGTAGGGGGGGGGGGGCGACGGCTCGCGATACAGGCACTTGGTAGGTATGCGCCGAAGGTTGCGAGCCGGACGGAGTCATTTCGTCCGGACCTAGCGTGGTGGTTTGTATGGCGGGAAACACGTAGACCAGGCGCCCGTCGTCGCTGGACTCGGCGTGCCCCCCGAACTTGGCGCACACGGCGAGCATGTACCCTTCGTGCATGATTTGCGTGTTGCCCCTGGCGGCGTCCCGTCCTCCTGTGTGGTGCGTTTCGGAAAGCCGCAGCCACCGCCTTCGTGTTTCTCTCGGTAACGGCACCCACCCGAGCGATGCGGCTGTCGCTGCAATAGCACTAAAGAACGAGAAGAAACTGCCAGCAGCGGTGTCGTCGCCGGAACCACTTCCGGACAACAAGTACGCGTCCAGAAACGGCGCAACCTGTTCCGCGAAGACGCACCCTTTGTTGGCTCGTAGGAGGGCGGACACCGCCCTCCAGCGGTTGTGCTCCAAATCATCGTTCGGGTTCCCCCCGCCGAACACGAACACGAAGATGGATTCGATAAACGTGGTTTCCTTGTTTTTGTTTTTCGAGCTCTCCGCGGCAGCGTCCTCGTCCGCCACGAATCGGTGTAGGTCGAAATCGTTTGGGTCGTTTGGGTTACCGCCTGGGTTACTGTTGGGTCCGCCTCCACCTCCTGGACCTCCTGATCCACCGCCACCGCCTCCACCTCCCGGCCCGTCGCCCGATCCTCCGCTCCCTCCACCTCCAGGAGGATTCCGTCCCCCACTCGGCGGTTTCACCGGCACGCCCAACACCGCATCGTTCTCACGGTACCCGCGCGCGTTGTAAACGTGCCTTCGGTGCGAGTGCTCGTCCCACCACGTGAACCACATGATGTCCCGCATGTAGAGATAAAACCAGAAATCCGAATTCAAACCGCCGTGTCTGTGGTAGTAAGGACCGCCCGGGCCGCCGCCGCCGCCTCCGCCCGGAAACGGCCCGCCCGGACCGAAGATGGGTAAATCGCCCCCGCCTCCGCCGCGGTCTCTTCCCTGAGTTAAAGCGATGATAAGCATCGCAATCAGTGCCATGCACACCACCACGATGCTTGCGACCAGGAAGAACGCGAACGCGGCTTTTAGGGCGACTAGGAACCCGCGCCAGGCTTTGCGCTGAAGTGCCTTTCTCTTTTCGTTTGCGGAACGGGCTAACACCGTGGCGCGAATCGCGGCGGATGGGAAGACGTACACCACGCGTGCGTCCACGCCGTTGTCGTTGTCGCGAACGTTACTTCCATCAGCCTGCTCCATCCGCCCGCCCGAAGAGTGTAAGGCTTCGATAATAGCGTCGCGCAGCTCGGCCGAGGTGCCCGCGAAATCTGGCAGTTGCATCATGGCGTCGCCCAGCGTGAACCGAGGCGCCACGCGTTCCAACGCGCGCAGAAGATCCCACCGCGCCAGTTTAACCTTGGAAGCGCGGGCGTCACCCGGCATGGCGCGAGTTGCGAAGACGCACCACCTGCGATGCCGTCGACTTCGCCGCCCGAGGTCAACCGCAATCGCGGGAACGACGAGGGGCGCGCGGGTGACTGAGAACAACCTTCAGTAGGCGTATTAGTTTTTGGCCAGCTGGCGGAAATTCTGGGAACGAACGAAACGTCACCTCACACGAAAGCAACG